>ENA-OQAB01000044-OQAB01000044.1-human-gut-metagenome-genome-assembly--contig:-NODE-44-length-73920-cov-4.638150_pt1 | contig 73920 bp, 67 predicted proteins | sample MGYA00242490_ERZ504517 | MGnify/ENA primary metagenome ERZ504517 (study PRJEB26092, sample SAMD00036298) | human gut metagenome | host: Homo sapiens | study: EMG produced TPA metagenomics assembly of...
GAAGGGTGTTATTTCTTCTGAGGAGTTTACTGCTCGCTACACGCAGGCAAAAGAAAACGATAAGGCAAACGGCGCATCCGATACAACGTTCAGCGCTCTGCTGACGCCGATTGTCAACCTGGTGGAAGACCTGATGAAACATCCGCTCAACACCATTCTCGACCTGCTGCCGCGCGCTGCGCGCGCCATCAGCAGCGGTTCGCTGAACGATCAGGTGCATGCGCTGCTGGATGAAATGAGCTCCTTGGTATCCGGTATGCTCGGCGACCTGAATATTGACCTGACGGCCGACGGCATCAACGCGATGATCGCGGGCCAAACGATTAGCTTCGACATCGGCGATTTCGCCACCGCGACGATCACCCTCAAGGCGATCGACTGGGCAAAGCTTGCCGGTTGCGGTTCGCTCAAGGCTGTCATTAGCGCTTCTGCGGCAAATGCATACCGTTTGGATATTCAGAACGGCAGGCCGGAAACCTATATCACCGTCAGCAAGTATCTCCTGAAGGCTGTGTTCAGCACGAAGATTGAGGGCAAAACACAGACGGTGGACCTGTTGGCGCTTGCATAACAAAAGCGATTTGCAGCGATCAAGCTGATCCGGCATAAACAAAGAAAGCGACGCAATGCACCCGGTGCATTGCGCCGCTTTGCTTTTTTGCTTTGTTCCTTGCCTGAATGGCGGAAACATGCTATGATAACAGACAGTTTGAAATGAAAATGGTGTTAAAATCGATGGCATATTTACACGCATACAATTTAAGCATCAGCTTCGGCGAAAAAAAGCTGTTCGACAATGTCTCCTTTGAGGTAGGCGAGCATGATCGGATCGGCCTGATCGGCGTGAACGGTGCGGGCAAAACTACGCTGTTTCGCTTGATTACGGGGGAGATGGAGCCAACGTCGGGCGAGGCTTTCCTCTCCAAGCAGGCGCGCATCGGCTACCTGGAGCAGCATGCCTGCGCAGACGAAACGCGAAGCATCTATGATGAAATGCTTTCCGTTTTTCAGAATGTGATGCAGGTTGAGCGGGAGTTGAATGAAACAACCTGTCAGCTGGAATTGGGGGAGGGAAGCCTCAATGAGCTGATCGACCGGCAACAGGCCTTGAATGAGCGGTTCGACCGCATGGGCGGCCTTACCTACCGCAGCCGGACGCGCGCGGCTCTGATGGGGCTCGGCTTTGCGGAAAAAGAGTTCGGTCAGCCCTGCGGCAATCTCAGCGGCGGACAAAAATCAAAGCTCAGCCTCGGCAAGCTCCTGCTTTCAGGGGCCAATCTTTTGCTGCTCGACGAGCCGACGAACCACTTGGATATTGAGAGCGTGGAGTGGCTGGAGGGGTTCCTGCGCGATTTCACAGGCGCCGCGCTGATTATTTCGCATGACCGTTATTTTCTTGACCGCGTTACCAACCGCACCATGGAAATGGAGCACGGGCATGTGAAACTGTTGAAAGGGAATTATACGGAATATCAACAGTTTAAAAAACAGGAGCGCGAGGTGCAGCAAAAGCACTATGAGAATTCCATGCGGGAAATCAAGCGGATTGAGGGGATCATTGCGCAGCAGCGGCAGTGGAACCGCGAAAAAAACTATCCGCACCGCCGAGAGCAAGGAGAAGATGCTTGGGCGCATGAAGGCGGAGCTGGAAGCGCCTGAAGCTGAGCTGGAGAGCCTCCGATTTGCATTCCTGCCGCGTATGGTCAGCGGGAACGATGTAATCTTGGCCTCTGGGCTGCAAAGTCGTTTGATGAAAAGAAGCTGTTTGCCGGTGTGGAGCTGCATATCCGGCGCGGCGACCGCGCCTTCCTCCTCGGGCCAAACGGCTGCGGCAAAACGACGCTATTGCGCGTACTCCTAGGCAAAACGCCGGCGGACGGCGGCCGCTTCACCTTTGGGACGAATGTGCAGATTGGCTATTTTGACCAGGGCCTCGGGGGTCTGCATCCGGAGAAAACGGTGCTCGCTGAGATTTGGGATACCTACCCCGCGATGACGCAGACAGAAGTGCGCTCCGCCTTAGCCGCGTTTCTCTTCCAGGGAGACGATGTGTATCAGCTGGTGTGGGATTTGAGCGGCGGGGAGAAGGCCCGTACGGCGCTGCTCAAGCTGATGCTCTCCGGGGCAAACCTTTTATTGCTGGATGAGCCGACCAACCATCTGGATATTTCTTCGCGCGAGGCGCTGGAAGATGCGCTTGCGGGCTATGAGGGCACCATGCTGATCGTCTCCCATGACCGTTATTTTATTAATAAAATCGCAAACCGTGTGCTCCACCTGACGCATGATGGGGTGAAGGAATACCTCGGAGGATATGATGATTATGTGCAGGCGTTGGAGGAGCAGCCACCCACGCCAAAGGCGGCGCAGGAAAAGCCGAAGCAGAATGCCTATAAGCTGCGTAAGGAGCGTGAAAGCGAGCGCCGTAAGCTCACCGGACGCATTGCCCGCTGTGAAGAGAAAATTGCCCGCATGGATGAGGAATCACAACGCTCAACGCACAGCTTGAGCGGCCTGAAATTGCGGCGGATTATGCAAAAGTGCTGGAATTGACGCAGCAGCTTGCTTCCCTGCATGAGGAGCAGGAGCGCCTGTATGCACAGTGGGAGCAGCTACAGGAGCAACTGGAGGCGGATGATAATGCCTAGGAGGGCAAAAGCCAGTGAGCGGAAAAATTTTCTTCCTGCTGTTGACAAATTGTGATTGTGTGCATACAATAGAGATAAAGTAAATTGCTGTCTTCGGGGCGGGGTGTAATTCCCCACCGGCGGTAATGGAGCAAAATGCTTCGAGCCCGCGAGCCAACGGTGAAAGCTGTTAGGCCGATTCCGGTGCGATCCCGGAGCCGACGGTCATAGTCCGGATGAAAGAAGCGGCGCAGTCATTTTTGCGTCTGAGCGCCCTGTATCTGCGGATACAGGGCTTTTTCGTTGACAGCGGAAAAAAGGAGTTGTCTGCTATGCAAAAGAAAACAGTCCGCCTCGTGCTCATTAGCCTGCTGTCGGCGATCGCATTCGTCCTGATGATGTTGGAATTTCCGATCTTTGCCGCAATCCCGGGGCTTCAGCACCTGAAGCTTGATTTCGGCGATGTACCGGCCGCGCTTGCGGGGGCCTTGCTGTCGCCCGGCGTCGGCGTTGTGGTGGAGCTCATCAAAAACCTCCTAGAACTGCTCGTGCGCGGGATCGGCTCACAGATGGGCTTCGGCAATCTGATGAACCTTCTGGTGGGGTGTGCCTATGTGGTGCCGTTTGCCTTGTTTTATAAACGCTTTTCAGGCCGGTTCCACTCCCGGGCCGCCTGCCTGACGCTGGCGGGCGTGATCGCATCGCTCATTATGATTGTGATTGGCGCGGCGGGGAATTACCTGATCGCACCGCTGTTTTTCCGCTATTTCCTGCATACAGAGCTGACGGGGGCCGTGCTGCTTACAGCGGTGGGCGGAGCCACGGCGCTCAACGCGGTAAAGGGTGTGCTGGTCACCGCAGTGATGTATCCGCTGTTGGCCATTTCGGAAAAATACCTGATGCGCTATATCAAACCGATGGAGAAGCGGGAGAAGTTGGAGAAGGTGGAACAACACAAATGACTGGTTCCATCGGCTGTGTTTGCATAAAACGGGAGAGGAGATGCTGCCATGCTGCCGGAGATCAGGGAAAGACGGAGCATCCGCAAATATTTGGAGCGGCCGGTTCCGAAATATATGGTAGAAGAAATTTTGCAGGCGGGCCTGCTTGCCCCCTCCTCAAAAAAACCGGCAGCCATGGCGTTTTATCGTGGCAACCGGAGCAGCGAAAGACGCAGCGCTTCAGGCGATGGAGCGGGGCTTGCAGCGAGAAAAAAACAGCCCGCTTCTGCCGGGCAGCGCATGTTTCCTCGGCGGCGCTGTGCATACGTTGGGTATTATGCGGCAGGCTCCTGTGCTGATTTTTATTGTGAACCCGATGGGCCGTGCTCTCCATGCCGCTTTAACGCTGGAAGAGCGGGTGTTCGAGCTTTGTAACGCGCAATCTGTTGGGGCCGCGGTTGAAAATATGGCGCTTGCGGCCACAGAACTGGGGCTTGGCAGCCTGTGGATTTGCGATACCTATTTTGCCTATCCGGAGCTGTGCGAATGGCTGGGCTCTGATGGGGAACTGCTCGCGGCGATGGCCGTGGGATATGCGCAGGAGGCGCCTCCCGCCAGGCCGAGAAAAAGCATGGCAGATGCAGTAGAATGGCGCGGCTGATCACTCCCTGAGCGCCTGCTCTTAGCTGGACGCCCTGCCGCTGCGTATGCGGATATCAATCAAAGAACCCCCAACCGGGCAAAGCGCTCAAAAGCATTGCCCGATTGGGGGATATTAAAATTTCAGCTTGCGGAATTTGGCGGGGGAAAGCCCGGTATTGCTTTTAAAAAAGAAGATAAAGTTTGTATCGCTGTTAAATCCGACCTCATATGCAATTTCGGAAACAGTCATGCTTGTTTTTTGCAAATATTCCTTTGCACGGTTTAGCCGGGATACCAACACATAATCATAGGGAGAGAAACCGGTTTGTTGTTTAAAAACCCGAGAGAAATGCGAGGGGCTCATATGGACTGCCTGAGCAAGATCGCCGACACGAATGGTTTGATTTAAATGCTCGTTGACATACTGCTTGGCGTCGCGGATATTTGCCTCGTAGTGGAGGCTGTTTTCTTCGCTTCGCAGCGGGCGCGCAAACTCCGCCAGCAGCCTGTAAAGCTCCAACGATAAATCGATTTCGGGGGTGGCGTCTGCCGTTCGAATGCCGTCATATAGGCGAAAGATCAAACCCTCAATTTGCTCCGGATTGCCGGATTGGATTAAATTCCCTTCGTTGCGGATGATTTCGTGATACCAGTTGAGGCAATCCGGCCCGTTAAAATGCACCCAGATGGATTCGAAGCTGTCATTGGTATAATATTCATGCGGATGGAAGCAATCCAGAAGGACGGTATCGCCCTGCCTCGCGGTGATATGGCGCCCTTTGACGACAAAGGTAAAGCTGCCGTCTATGATATGTGTGACCAATAGGCTGTCATAATTTTTGCGGATTAAATGATAGTTTGCCGTACAGTAAAAGTGCCCCGCGCTGATGAGATAGTAATAAAGCCTCTTGGCTGTTGGCGACGGCGATGAAAAATATAGATCAGATTTGTTTAAAACGCCGGTTTCATCGGATTTCATAGTTCTATCCCCATTTTTATGGCAGGATTTCGAAAGTTTTCAATTGTTTTTTGAAAGGTTTGCCCTTTTGGATATTGTATAATGTCTATGAAAAGAAGTCAAATCAAGAATTCTGTAAAAGTTTGCGGCATGGCCCAAATGGTCGCCTCTACGCCGCCAACGAATTTGCGGTACCAGCGTACCGTCCGGGCGGATACCATTGAATTGGAGCTTTTACCGGGAGAAGCGCTTGTGCTCTGGATGGAACGGGCGTAGGCTGCCTGATTACACATGATTTTGGATAGGGAAGAAAGGAGATTTATGAAATGCTGGCGTTTCATTTTAATTGTGTGCCAAGGAAGGTCAAGGAGATGGGCTTTCATTTTGGCAATCTTTCCAGCCGGTATGGCGCGAACAACCTCTATTTCACCAAAGACGGCAGGCCGTTTTTGCCCATTGCAGGCGAGCTTCACTTCAGCCGCCTGCCGCGGGAGATGTGGGAGCGGGAGCTGCTCAAGATGAAGGATACGGGGATCACGGTTGTTTCCACTTATGTTTTCTGGAACTACCATGAGCCGGAGGAAGGGGTATTCGATTTCAGCGGGGATAAGGATCTTGCCCATTTTCTATCCCTTTGCCGGAAAACCGGCTTGCCCTGCGTGTTGCGCATCGGCCCCTGGTGCCATGGCGAGGTGGTATATGGCGGCTTTCCGCGCTATGTGAACAGAATGCCGCGAAAGCGGTGTGACGCCCCCCGATATTTGCGGTGTGTTGAGCGCTATTGGAAGCGGCTCGCAGCGGAGATCAAGCCCTATTTCGATGGCGAAACGGTGCTCGGCGTGCAGCTGGAGAATGAATACGGAGGAAATATTTCTCATATTCACACGCTGCGCAAGCTCGCGGAGCAGGCAGGCTTTCGAACGCCGTTTTTCACCATGACAGCATGGCCTACCAACACGCCGGATCAAGCGTTTTTACCGATGTTTGGCGGCTACCCGGAAGCTCCTTGGACGCAGAACAGAAAACCGCTCGTGCCGGCGAATCGGTTTGAAATATCTGCTGCCAAAACTGAAGCGGAAATTGGCGGAGACCTGCATGAGATCCAAACAGGCAATGAATCCGGGTTTGGTGATTTTCCCTATGCCTCCTGTGAGCTTGGCCCTGGCAACCAGGTCACCCAGCACCGCCGCCCGATCATTCATGAAAACGATGGCTACGGGGTGGGCTTTACCCGATTTGCGTCGGGAATGAATTGGATCGGCTATTATATGTATCACGGCGGTAGAAACCCGAATGACCGTTTGATGCAGGAAAGCCGCATAACGGGATACCCGAATAATTATCCAATCATTGATTATGATTTTCAGGCTCCGATCAGCAGGTGGGGGGAGTGCCGGCCGCACGGTGATCGGCTGCGGCTCCTGCATCTGTTTATCAACCGGTTTGATGAGCGGGTGGCAGTGAAGCAAGCGTTCTTTCCCAGGGAAAAACGTGCTGGTGCAATGGATCGTTCTCGCCCTTCCTGCTCGGTGCGCATGGATGAGAGTGGCTCCGGTTACTTTTTTGTTTCTGCCTATGAGCGCGGGCTGTCATTTCCGGATTTTCATGATGTCCGTGTACAAATTAACTGCGGAGAAAAGCAGTTTTCCTTGCCGCCAGTGGATATTAAGGCGGGTTCCCTGTTCTTTTATCCCTTTCATCTATCTGTGGCGGGCGTGGATTTTGATTATGTTTTAGCCCAACCCATTGCAAAGGTGGCGCAGGGGGAGCAAACCATCTGCTATTTTATGGAGATTCCCGGCATTGCGCCCATCCTGTCTGCAAGCGGCGAAGTCACACAACTTCCGGTTGATACAGTCGGATTTGAAAAGGGCAATGTGCAGGTGATCGTTTTATCCAAAGCGAAAGCGATGCGGTTTCATCTCATTGGGAATCATGTCGTTTTTGCGAAGGGCTCTGTTTATACAGACGGGCACGCCGTCCGGTGTGAAGCCGCGGAAGGCTATTTCTCTGTAGATGGGGAGACAAAGGAGATTGTAAAAAAAGATTTATCGAGCCTTATCGCCCTGGAGGAAACCTCAAAAGTATCGCTGCCTTACGGCTATTATCTATATTCGTATGGGAAGCGCCGGTACTATCGACTGAAAATCGACCGCAAACTGTTAGAGAACCGGTTCGACGTGAAGCTTACTTTCTCCTTTACGGGGTTGAATTTACAGGTGTTTGGCGGCAAAAGGCTGCTTCATGATTGCTTTAACACGGATGGGGAATTTGTGATGCGCCTGCGCGAATACCGCCGTGAAATTGCGCGCTATGGCGAACTGCTGATCAAAGCGGTGCCTGCTGCGCGGCACGGCGTGGGAAATGTCTATCACGAAATTGAAATGGAGCCCGGCGTCGTTTCCCTTCGGCTTCTGCGTGCAGAAGAAATCACGGTTGTCGAGCGGGAATTAACCATGTGAGCACAGCCTGTGATGATCTTGGCACACTTGTGGGGCAGATTATGCAAAATAGAATAGTGAGAAGGTAGCTCTTTCGAATTTTTAAAAGGATTTGAAATTTTGTCGCTTTGCTGATGAAATGATGGCTTTGGAAGAATTGCGTTGGCAACCGGCCCTGCGCTGAAGAGCGTTAGAGCCATTCCAGGCGCCATTGCCACCGCTGTGATCAAATGCTATCCATCTCAATCGAATAAAACCTTCTGCAAATGGTGAAACTGTTTGCAGAAGGTTTTTGTTATTTGTACACCGAGGGCAGCATCAATAGAAAGAATATGGGAACGATCTAAAACGGAGAGGAAGGATATGTTGAGTAATCGTGTTTTAATTGTGGTAAATTCTGTTTACCAGCTTATTACTGCAATCCACATGAAAAGGACGATTCTCGCACAGCGAAATGCTGATTTGCTATTAACCGATATGCTGCCAAACGGCGAAGCATATTTACCGCATTTGCAGGAAATCAGATTGTTCGACCGGGTTATTTTTGCCCGAACCAGGGAATGGATTCAGAAATGTTCTTCAGGGAAAAAAGAGGATATTTCTGAGCTATTCCAAAATATCTATCAAAAATTTCAGTGGGGCCTGAGCGATGAACTTAGTCTGTATTGCGAAGTATATTTTTCTAATTTTGATGCTTTTACCCGTATGCTTGCCAGTGCTTTTTATGCGGTTTCCTGTGAGTTCATCTGCTATGAGGATGGATTTTCATCTTATGTGATTGATTTTCTAAGAGAAGACCGTTCGCCGATCAACCGTCATCCTGAGGGCCGAAAGATTAAGGATAAAATAACAAAGGTATTGCTTTATGAGCCTCACCTAGCTGTGCGTAAAGATGAACTGAAAAATTGCCCATTGCCTAAAATCAACAGAGGGGACACTGCCTTCAAGGCAATATTAAATCATGTTTTCGACTATCAAAGCCCTGAACAAACAGCTGATTTTATATTTTTAGAGCAATCCTTCCGGGCAGAGGGGCTGAAAACCAATGATATTTCATTGATGGAAACCTGTCAAAAGATTGTTGGGCCAGGCCGGTTTTTCGTGAAGCCACATCCAAGGAATTCGGAGAATGTGGCGTTTCAGATGGGTCTGACCAGAAAATATACGGAACGTATTCCATGGGAACTATTCCTGCTCAATGAAGGATTAGAGAGCAAGACGATTCTGACCGTCTGCTCCAGCGCAGCTCTCACAAGCAGAATCGTATTTGGAATGGACGTCAATACGGTAATGCTATATCAACTGTTTGAAGGGAAAGTGCTCTGGAAGGAAGATGATATTTTGAAAAAAATATTTACGGAATTTTCAAAGGCAATTTTCTGGAAAAAACTACTATGTCCCTCAAACGGTATATGAGCTTGCAAATACGCTGCATTATTTAGGGGGACATTATGCATCATAAAAAAGTTTCGATTATTATACCAGTGTATCAGGTCGAAAATTATCTGGAGCGAGCTGTAGATTCCGCTTTAGCGCAAACGCTTGAGGAAAAGGAGATCATCCTGGTGGACGACGGCAGCATGGATGCTTCTGCCCAAATTTGCGACCATTATGCACAGACTTATCCGGAGCTCATTCAAGTCATTCATAAAGAAAATGAAGGCCTGGGCATGGCGCGCAATACCGGAATACGGCTTGCAACGGGAGAATACATTGCGTTTTTAGATTCCGATGATGCCGTAGAGCCGGAGATGTATGAAGAAATGTATGCAAAGGCCATAGAAGATCAGTGTGATATTGTAATGTGCGATGTGAAAATTATTTATGTGGAAGAGGGCAGAACCTCCGTCGTTTCCTCTTATCCAAGCCGAGAAGTGGATCTGTCAGATTATATCGCAAACGGAAATAATATCACATACAGTGTCAACAAGCTGTTTCGTAGATCTATTTGGGAAGAAAATCAGTATGAAAAAATGCTGTTTGAGGATATCTCCCTCATACCATCCTTGATGACAAAATATTCGGCAATTGGCTATGTACCCAAGCCTTTTTATTGCTATTACCGTAGATCGGATACCCTGTCCACCTCAATGGTTGGAGAAATGGTCGATATTGTACAGGCTCTGCGCAACTTTATCGATCACAGTGATGTGGCATATCGGGATGAAGTGATTTACTGCGCAGCAAAACAAATTTATTGGAATATGACAAAGTCCCGTGAGCTTTTTCAAGCAGATTTTATCAATCTTTTAAAAGAATACCAGAAAGATTTTCTTCTAAACCCCTATATTCCGCAAGATAAATCAGTGAAGAAAATCCTGGATTTTTTAGCGAAAGAGGTGATTCCCGCTACAATCATTTGTGTTCATATTCACAGGCCGGTTTCTCAGGCATATATGGACACCATACAAAAAAACTTCCCGAAAGCGAAGTTGATTGATGTCAATGAAACCTATTTTGCCTTTGAACAATTGCCTGAAAATATCCAAAATGCCCAGTTAAATGGAAACTGGAGCTATGTAGAAGAATATTACGCGCTGAAAATATTATGTGAACAGGGCGGCATCGTACTCAATCCGGATATGCAGGCCAACCTAAACCTGCAAAAGCTGCGTCTTAGCCACATTTTTTTTGGGTTTGAGGATGCAGAAGCGTTATCTACCGGATGCTATGGCGCTTTAAAAGAACATTATGTCGTACAGGCACTACTGGACACATACAGGATAGATTCGATCTATAACAAAGCCTTTTTACCGCTTAGCGAACGCCTCAGGGATTTTCTAATCCTGCATTTTCACCTTAAAACCAACGGCAGAAAGCAGCTGTTGAAAAATGAAGTGCAGATTCATCTCCCTAGCGTGCTTGCCTACGATATGAAAGATGGGGAGAATTGCGCAAAAAAATGGGAGATAGCAGTGCCGGATGGGTATGAACTGGTCAGCGACAAGGTTCTAAAAATGTGGTCTGATCGAATTATGGAAAATTGGAACCTGTATAAGCAGGAACGGGAGCATAGCGCCCGAGCAAAAGGGAAAGTAGCTCCGGCAAAGCCTGCACCGCCACCAAGCAATCAAATCATAGAGAAAAGAATTGAGGAAGTGAAAAAGAAATATGAAACCTCTACGTGTTGGCGCCTTACGAAGCCGCTTCGAATGCTGGCGAATTTATGGAGAAGAAGAAAGAGAAGAAGTTAGAATGGACAATCCTTCAAACTGCATTGTTGCTTTTTGCGCATAGACACTGTTTCAAATTTTGGCTGTGCCAAAGCAATCAGCTGCTGCGGCTTAGCGAAGGAAGGGTAGGATTATCATGCGAACGGCTGCCATTATCCCGGCTCGATATGGATCCAGCAGGTTAAAGGGAAAGCCTTTAATGGATCTGTGCGGACGGCCTATGATTTGGTGGGTTTATCATCAGGTAGTAAAATCAAAAAAAATCGACGTCGTTTCTGTGGCAACCGATCACGAAGCCATACGTCAGGCATGTAAACAGTATGGGATTCCCTGCGTGATGACATCGGCAGATCAACCGACAAGCACAGACCGCATTTATGAAGCGGCGCAGAAAATTTCTGCCGATATATACCTTTGTGTCAATGGAGATGAACCTTTAATGGAAGCGCCGATTTTGGAACAAGTCATTCCCGAGTCAGGGGAGGATTTTTTTGCTTCTAACCTGATGACACAAATCCATTCCCCAGTAGAGGCTATCGATGAAACGAACATTAAGGTAGTAACCGATCAGGAGGGGTATGCGCTTTTTATGTCCCGAAGCCCAATTCCTCATCCTAAGGCCAGCATGACTTTTGACTACTATAAACACCTGGGCGTTTTGGCATATTCTATGGATGCGCTGCGTTTCTTTGCAAACACAAAAAAAGGAGTGCTTGAGACAATTGAGGACATTAATGAATTGCGTTTTATTGAGCACAGAAAACAATTAAGGATGATCCCCGTAGAAGCCCATTCTCTATCAGTTGATACCGCGAAGGATCTGGATTATGTAAGGGGTGTTCTTCAAAAAAAGCTGGAAAGAAGGGAATTAGAGCTATGAGTATTCGTGTGCTGGACTGTACGCTGCGAGACGGCGGATATATTAACGACTGGAGATTTGGCAGAAAAACAATTATGTCAATTTTGGACAAGCTAGATCAAGCCCACATCGATATTGTTGAATGTGGATTTCTCACTAGAATGGTTCAGGAAAAGGAGTGCTCCCTTTTTAACAGTACCGCTGAGATTGAAGAGGTTCTTCCGAATCGAAAGAGAAACTCCATGTATGTAGCTATGGTTGCTATTGGAGAAAAAGAACTTCATCCATCTCAACTCGATCCATATGATGGGAAGGGGATCCAGGGGATTCGATTGACTTTTCATAAAAATGAAGTGGAGCAGGCGTTTGAATGGGCCCGAATCATCATGGAAAAAGGGTATCATGTGTTTATGCAGCCCGTGGGTACAGTATTCTATAGTGATATCGAACTGCTTCAGCTGGTGGAGAAAATAAATGCTTTGCACCCCTATGCATTTTATATTGTAGATACGCTGGGCAGCATGTACCGCAATGAAGTTTCGCATCGATTTTATATCATAGACGAGAATATGGCTCCAGAAATACAATTGGGATTTCACGGGCACAATAATATGCAATTGGCGTTTTCCAACGCGCAGGTTTTGGGAAAAATTCAGACAATACGGACGCTGATTCTGGATTCAGCTGTTTACGGCATGGGAAGGGGCGCAGGCAATCTCCCAACAGAGCTCATTACACAATATATCAATAAAAAAATAGACGTTCGGTACGATGTGACAACTGTGATGGATATTTATGATGAGTATATTGCGCCGATTCGTAAGGATTTTGAATGGGGCTACACAATGCCCTATCATATCGCGGCCAGCAACGTTTGCCACCCAAACTATGCCACCTACTTGATTAACCGACAAACGTTAACCATGAAAGATATTGAAACAATTATCCAATCTATTCCAAAAGAATATAAAATATTATATGATCAGGATCTCATAGAAAGGCTCTACACACAATTTCAAAGTAGAAAAATCGACGATTGTGCCGCTATTCAGGAGATTTCCGTCCGGATACGGGATAAAAAAATTTTACTTCTTGCACCTGGGAAAAGCCTTTCTTCTCAATATCATCAGATTCTAGAGTTTATTGACAAAGAAAAGCCCTATGTCATTTCCGTTAATTTTATCGATTTAAAATACCATATGGACGCCTGTTTTATCAGCAATCATAAACGGATGGATATTATCGAACGGGATATTAAGCCATTAAATCAAACTCTTGTGATTGTAACATCCAATATTCCCAAAACAGAAAAAAACAACTATTTGTACGTGGATTATAACAACTATCTCATTCCCGACGATTTGATTTCGGACAATGCGGGCCTGATGCTCTTGCAGCTTCTGAAACGGTGCGAGGCGGCAGAAGTGTTTTTGGCGGGCTTCGATGGTTTTCACTACGGCCAAAGAGAAAATTATTATAGTGATGATCTGAATTTTCCAGTATATAAGGATCATATATATGAAAAAAGAAAACGAATTCGCAAGCAGCTGAGTGAATTTGCCCAGACCATGAAGATCACTTTTTTGACGCCGTCTGTATACCAAGGGGAAACTTATGTATAGGTGCGTTTTATTTGATATGGATGGTACGCTGATAGACTCCTATACGGGAATTTTTCATGCTTATCAATGGGCCGTGCAGCAATCCGGAATAGGATTTCCGGGAGATGCATTGGTTCGGCAGGCAATTGGAGCACCGCTTCCGTATGCATTTGAAACGCTGTGCGGAATGGATTCGGACACAACGAAACAGGCAGTTCAACAGTATCGTGAGTACTATGCCAGAAAGGGCTGGCATGAGGTGAGCGTGTATCCGGGGATAGAGGCCGCACTGAAGCAACTGAAACGCTTGGGGTGTTTTATTGGGACAGCAACGCTAAAAAGAGAGCATTTTGCAAAGAGAATTTTAAAGGAACAGGGGCTTATTTCATACTTTGACCTGGTATCCGGCATGGATGAAAACGATACCCTGACAAAAGTGGATTTGATTCGGTGTTGTATGCGGACTGCGAAAGTAAGCAGGAAGGAAACGATTCTTGTGGGAGACAGTATGTTTGATGCGGCCAGCGCGCAAGAGGCAGGCGTGGCCTTTTTGGCAGTAACCTATGGGTTTGGATTTCAAGATCGCCAGGAATGGGAAGCGGAAAATGTGCATTTGGTCGCGCAAACAGCGCAGGATATTGTACGGCAGATTTTAGCCGTGCAAGATTAAAAGATTTGTTATGCGGGAATCCAGCATCAGTGATAGATTTGATGAGGATATCTTGGGATAGAAAGAATTTACCCCCGGGGTACTGCTTTTTGTACACCGGGGGTATGTAAATTGTGTAACCAAATGAAAATGAGCAGATGGAGAATTTGATTCCCATCTGCTTATTGCTTGTGCCCTTAGGCAAAAACAAAACTCTTGGTTCTACCAGAGGTGCAGCCTGTCGAAAGACGTCCGAATATGCTTTGACAATATTCATTTATTTGATATAATTAGTAAAAACTAGATAAATAGGTCATTATTCGATTAAATCTATGATAATATAAAAAATTTAAAACTCATTTGGCGTGTAAAGGAAGTTGTATAGAAGTAGTATCCAAGGGGTACTAACAGTGGTAAAATAGCGATACACTACAAACTTATATAATTCCTTTGTACGCATCTGCCAAATTTTTTTCGCACGTTTCAAACACATCAAGGCTGTCGAACAAAGAGTTCAAGAGAAATGCTAAATGAACGAATAATATCTTGAAGCACGACGGGGCTTACCTTGTGTCATGTTAGTCTTCCGGCTTTTATCTGGGCAATTTCGAAAGCCAATCAAACCATACGAATCATTGCCATACTGTATCGAACATTTCGCTTGACCATGTAAGTTGCGATCTCTTACGTTGTTCGTGCTTGAGTACAGAAGAGGAATGGTCATCATAATGAAAAAAGAATATTTAGAAATCACAGTTTACGAGGCCCTGCAAAAACGTTTTGAATATATCTTCCAAACATTTGACAATATATATGTCTCTTTCAGTGGCGGGAAAGACAGTGGATTGCTGCTGAATCTGCTGCTGGATTTTAAACGCAAATATTATCCTAGGCGGAAAATAGGAGTATTTCATCAGGATTTTGAAGCCCAATATACGCTCACATCGGAATATATTGACCGAACATTTAAAAACTTAGTCTCAGAGGCAGAGTTATATTGGGTATGCCTTCCAATGGCAACGAGGACGGCGCTAAGCAGTTATGAGATGTATTGGTACCCTTGGGACGATAAGAAGGCTGACGCATGGGTCAGGCCTATGCCGCAATATCCGTATGTGATCAATTTAGATAACCCATTTAACCATTATAAATACCGCATGCACCAGGAAAACCTAGCAAAGCAATTCGGGCGCTTTTATAAAGAGCAGCACGGAAACGGGAAAACGATCTGTTTACTTGGGATGCGCGCAGATGAATCATTGCAGCGCTACAGTGGTTTTCTGAATAAAAAATATGGATACGACGGAAAGTGCTGGATATCCAAACAGTTTAAAGACGTGTGGTGCGCGTCGCCATTATATGATTGGTCGGTGAATGACGTCTGGGCTGCGAACTACAAATTCAATTATGATTATAACGGCCTTTATGACCTCTATTATAAGGCTGGCCTGACTCCAAGCCAGATGCGTGTGGCGTCGCCCTTTAACGACTACTCCAAAGATAGCCTGAATCTATATCGCGTCATTGATCCGGAGATATGGACGAGGCTTGTGGGCCGTGTCCGCGGGGCAAATTTCGGCGCGATCTATGGCCGGACAAAGGCAATGGCATACCGGAATGCAACGCTGCCTGAGGGGCACACATGGAAATCCTATACGCAGTTCCTTCTGGATACGCTGCCAGCGAGATTGAGGAACAATTATGTCAAAAAATTTAGGACGTCGATAGAATTCTGGCATAACACAGGCGGCGGTCTTTCCGAGGAAACGATACGGGAATTAGAGGAACATAATTACCATATTAAGAGAAACGGCGTTTCCAATTATACTTTGGATAAAAAGTCGAGGGTTATCTTTGTTGGAAAGATACCGGATCATACCGACGACATCAAAAGTTCAAAAGACATCCCAAGCTGGAAACGCATGTGTTACTGTATTCTGAAAAATGATCACACCTGCCGCTTTATGGGGTTTGGGCAGACAAAACAGGAGCAAAAGCGAGTGGATGCAATCAAAAGAAAGTATGGAGGTTTCGCCGATGGAGAATAAGCAGTTTCAAAGCCCGGTATATCATGTGATTGCTGTTCCGTATGAAAAGATTATTCCCAATACATATAATCCAAACAAGGTGGCGCCGCCGGAAATGAAATTATTATACGATAGCATCAAGGCGGATGGGTTCACCATGCCGATCGTTTGCTACTATGCAAAAAGCAGGGATATGTATGTTATTGTGGACGGCTTCCACAGGTATAGCGTGATGGGAAAATATCCGGATATTTACGAGCGGGAGCATGGCATGATGCCGGTGTCCGTCATAGAAAAGCCACTTTCTGAACGGATGGCGAGCACAATCAGGCACAACAGGGCGCGCGGGAGCCATGACGTAGACCTGATGAGCAATATCATCAGGGAGCTTCACGAAATAGGCCGGTCAGATGCATGGATATCTAAACATTTGGGGATGGACCGGGATGAAATATTGCGGTTAAAACAGATTACGGGCCTTGCGGCGCTGTTCCGTGATGTGAAATTTGGAAAGGCATGGCAGCCCGCAGAGGATGAGTTGGATTAAATAATCTTTCTGAAGATAGATGGTTTTAAATAAATAAGCCAAAGTAGTCAAGCAGCTATCCATTTGCATTTCTGGTGTGACTGCATCGTGAAGCTGGAATTGGCCGCAAACAGCCGCACCTCATATAATGACTGCATTTAGGATATGCCGCCTCAATGATTTCTGTTGATGTTTATACAGAAGCGCGCAATGATTGATATTGAGGGCATGGATTAATCCCCCTTTGTACACCGCGGGTAAATGAAGGCCAGTAAAATAAAAGCTGAAGCTCCATATGGAGGCGCTTCAGCTTTTATTTTTATCCTGCTGGTTGAATAAAAATAGACGCCTCTGCATGGAATACGCTCCATCATGCAATATTTTATTGGCGGTTATGCAAAATAGGGCGTAAACAAGCTATATGATTATTCGCAATGCACTTTAAAACATAGAGAAGTGTGATATAATATCTTAGGAAATGACGGCTTGTGATAGATAGTGTTACGCTGTCGGAAAAAATCCTTTTCGTGAATCTATCCATGTCATACGCGATTTTTCAAAAAAAGTGGACGTGAGTATGCGATTCTTAAACGAATTTTATGGGCTGGTAGTAAGCATAAGAAGGAGGCATTTGGCGCAATGGAGAACGAAAAACCATTCAAATTGGTTTCCAAATATAGGCCCACAGGCGATCAGCCAGAGGCCATAGATCAACTGGTGAAGGGCCTTGAAAATGGCGTAAAAGAACAGGTTTTGATGGGCGTGACCGGCTCCGGCAAAACCTTCACTATGGCAAACGTGATCGAACAGATGAACCGTCCAACGCTCGTTTTGGCGCACAATAAAACATTGGCGGCGCAGCTGTGCAGCGAGTTTCGCGAATTTTTCCCGGAAAACGCTGTGGAATATTTTGTCTCCTATTATGACTATTATCAACCGGAAGCTTACATTCCCACAACCGATACCTATATCGAAAAGGATTCCGCCATCAACGATGAAATCGATAAGCTGCGCCACTCCGCCACCTCTGCACTGTCCGAGCGGCGGGATGTGATTATCGTGGCGAGCGTCTCCTGCATCTATAGCTTGGGCGACCCGATTGATTACCGCAGCATGGTGATCTCCCTGCGCCCTGGTATGACAAAGAAGCGGGACGACGTCATCCATAAGCTCGTTGAAATTCAGTATGAGCGCAACGATATCAATTTTGTTCGTAATAAATTCCGTGTGCGCGGCGACGTGATTGAAATTTTTCCTTCTTATTCCAATGATACGGCCTATCGGATCGAATTTTTCGGCGATGAAATCGACCGGATCAGTGAGGTGAACCCACTCACTGGGGATGTCAAGGGCATTTTGCAGCATGTTGCGATCTATCCTGCCTCGCATTATGTGGTTTCACAGGAGAAGATGGAGGCTGCGATTGCGGATATCTATCAGGAAATGGAGCGCTGCGTCAAGGCGTTTGAGGCCGAGGGCAAGCTGTTAGAAGCGCAGCGCATCCGCCAGCGGACGGAATACGATATTGAGATGCTCCGGGAGACGGGCTTCTGCAAAGGGATTGAAAACTATTCCCGAGTGATGTCCGGCCGCCCGGCAGGCAGCGCACCGTTTACGCTGCTTGATTATTTTCCGAAGGATTTTTTGCTCTTTGTCGACGAATCGCACGTGACTCTGCCGCAGGTGCGCGGTATGTACGGCGGCGACCGCTCGCGCAAGGAGAGCCTGATCAATTTTGGCTTTCGCCTGCCCTCCGCTTATGACAACCGCCCATTAACCTTTGACGAATTTTATGAGCGGCTCGGGCAAAAGATTTTTGTCAGCGCAACGCCCGGCGAATTTGAGCGCTCGAGGAGCGCGGCGATTGTTGAGCAGGTGATCCGCCCAACCGGGCTGCTGGATCCGGAAGTCATTGTGAAGCCCACGGAAGGCCAGATTGATGATTTAATTTCAGAAATTAACATCCGCACCGCACGCAAGGAGCGCGTGCTAGTGACAACGCTTACAAAAAAAATGGCCGAAGATTTAACGGATTATCTGGAGGCCGCCGGCATCAAGGTGCGTTATATGCACCACGATATTGATACCATTGAACGCATGGAAATCATTCGCGATCTGCGCAAAGGGGAATTTGACGTGCTCGTCGGCATCAACTTGCTGCGCGAGGGGCTTGATATCCCGGAGGTGTCGCTTGTTGCGATCCTTGACGCGGATAAAGAAGGGTTTCTGCGCTCTGAGACTTCGCTGATTCAGACGATCGGCCGGGCGGCCCGCAACGCGCAGGGGCAAGTGATTATGTATGCGGATACAGTTACGCCCTCCATGGAAAAAGCGCTGCGTGAAACGCAGCGCCGCCGTGAAAAGCAGATGGCGTATAACGAAGCGAATGGGATCACACCACAGTCGATCAAAAAGGAAGTCCGTGAAATTTTGGAAATTACGAGCCGGTCCGAAATCGATGCGAACAAGCCCACAAAGCGGCTTTCCCGTGTGGAGCGTGAGCAGCTCATTAAGCAGCTCACGGCGGAGATGAAGGCGGCGGCAAAGATCCTCGAATTTGAGCACGCGGCGTATCTGCGCGATCGAATCAATAAGCTGCGGGCAGGGAAATAAAGGAAAAGGAGTGCCGTAAACGTCGGAAATTTTGATTCTATTCACCGAGGTGGACAGGGCAGAACGGGAAGCCGTTTCGCGGTTGATCAGGGGATATTCGGAAAAATCCGGAGGAGATTTGGCCGTCGGATTTTGTGGTGGAGTATGTCAAGGCGTATCAGTATCGCGCATAAATAATTGAAAAATGGGATTGTATTAAAACGCAGTGTGGAAAAAGCATCATACACTGCGTTTTTTTATAATGAAAAATTTGGAATCATTCACATAATTCATATAGAATATTTATAGATAATATATATGGAACAGTTTGTGATTAAAATGGTATAATCTTGATAAAAGATAAGGGATTAAAATCCAATTATACTCTTTTATTGAAATAAAGGAGGAGAAGTACAATGAAAAATGGTATTCGGATTTTGGGAATAGGAATGAGCCTGATACTCGCTTCCAGCTGCTGTGTGGTTTCGCAGGGAGCGGAGTTGGAAAAAGAGATGGATGTCGGAAAGTATATGACGGTACGGACGGAGCAGAAAACACAGCGCATGGAAATTCAAAAAGAGAAGTTTACTGAGATGAAGCAAGAGGCGGAGCACAAAGGCGTTTCCGATTTGCAGTTGAGTAAACAAATATTGCAAGGCATTGGATTACAGAGCGATGGATTGATAGCACAGCAGCTGGCGAATCTGATGGAAAAGTCAAAGAGTATAACCTGCGGCGTACAGTATCTTCAAATCAATGAAGCCGGAGATGCAAGATCAATTTCCCAAACAGAATGTATGGAAAAAATAGTGCAGGAGAAACAGGCAGAAAGCGTACAAAAAGAGGGATTTACGAGTTTTCAAGAAACAAGTCAACAAGCGATTCCGCAGCTCAAGGCAAATGGAGACATTACCAGCGGTGATTTTACGTCATCCAATCAATATATGGAGATGGCTCTAATTGTGGTAGATCAAAGCAGCAATGCTAATCCAGGGAAGTATATGCTGATAGGGATTGCTCATTGGTTAAAAACACCAACTACACGGAAAACAGATGCTATTACTATAAGTGCTACTAATTTTACATGGTCTTCTATTACAAATCAAAATTTGGATAATTACGCTTCTTATTTTCAGTATAATGAAAAAATATATGTTTTTGGATCTCAACAAACCATTACTCAAACAAAAGAATTTGAGAAAACAGCTAAAGAAGCACATATGGATATTTTTAAAGGTTTTTATTTTAATTGGGATCTTCCCAAAGTATACCCAAGCATACAACAGTCCGTAACACATTCAGATTTCGCTTTTATGATTATGGGGATTGGTAATTTTTATGATTACGACATGAACAGGCCCTTCAACGTGCAACTTATGTATACACATTTACAAACCCATTTAACAGGAGATATTACATTTTCATGGGGAACACCAACAAACATAGATGGAGATATTGGACTGCCGGGGGCTGTCGTTTCTGGGAACTGGACGACCAGCGCAAAGTATTACGGAATGCCTCTTCAGGTGTGGCATAAGCCATAAAGCAGGGAGGGATATTTGTGAGTGATGGCGTGAAATTATTTCTGCGGGTTCTAGGTTCGATCGCTCTTGGGTTTCTAGCATTTTTGTTAAGCAATTGGGTGCCGCCTTTCTGGGTTGGGATGACCGTTGTTGTTTTCCTCGGCCTATCCATCCTGAGCAGGCTTTGGGAGCTTGGGGATTTGGTGGAGGCAGGATTTTGGCCAAAGAAGAAAGATCAATCGGACGATGCCTCTCACCCGGAGCAGGAGGGAGCGGATCAATAAGGTGAAACCATTTGGGTCGGCGCGAAACTCGCGGCGGCCTTTTGGATGTAGCGTTGATTGGATTTTCCGCCTATGCTCCGGGCGGAAAAACAAAATAGCGATCCCTTCTGGAAAATCTGATTGACAATCCCGCCGTCGAATGCTACATTTATATTAAAAAAGAGAGGGAGGCCGCTCGGGTTTTATGCATCCTGCGGCATCCGGGAAGGCGCAGTTGGAACAATCCGTGCTTCAAACTGTCTCGCAGAGAAAGGGCGGCCATACAGATGAAACAGACCCTCAAACGCATCGGCATTATTTTACTATCGATTCTTCTCACCCTGCTCCTCATCATTGGGGGCTTTGTCATCTACCTGACGGCAGCGGAATTCAAGCCTGAACCCGTGGAAACGCTGGAGATTGGCGGCCAGGCGAAAAAGACGCTCCAAGCGGGCGATTCTTTGCGTGTCTTATCCTATAACATCGGCTATGGCTCGCTGGATCAGACGCAGGATTTCTTTATGGACGGCGGCAAAAATGTCCGGCCGGCAAGTGATGAAAATGTGCGCAACAATATTGCTGGGATTGGTAGGATTATCCAAGAGGCGAATTGTGACGTGCAATTTTTGCAGGAGGTGGATAAAAGCTCAAAACGCTCCTATTTTGTGGATCAGACTGCGTCGCTTTCCAGCCTCATTGGCGGGACGAACGCTTTTGCCGTGAATTATTCCAGCCAGTATGTGCCGTTTCCGCTACCGACGATCGGCAAGGTTCAGTCCGGTTTGCTGACGCTTAGTTCCTTCGGCGCGCTGAAAGCAGAGCGCATTGCGCTGACGGGCACATACACCTGGCCTGTGCGCGTTGCGCAGCTCAAGCGATGCCTGCTGGTGGAGCGGGTGCCGCTGGAGGGGAGCGATAAGGAGTTGGTGCTCATCAATCTTCATTTGGAAGCCTATGATGACGGCGATGCAAAACAGATCCAGACCGAAGAGCTTTTAAAGCTGCTCACAACGGAATATGAAAAGGGCAATTACTGCATCGCAGGCGGCGATTTTAACCAGACGTTTTCCGAGGTGGACGCAACAAAATATCCTTTGATCGATTCTTCCTATTGGCAGGCCGGCACGCTTTCCTCAGATATCCTGCCGGAGGGCTGGCGGTTTGCCGTGGATGACAGCGCCCCCACTTGCAGGCTCTTGAATCAGCCTTACAGCGGCGACCGGGCAAAGACGCAGTTTTATGTGATCGATGGGTTTATCGTGTCTCCCAATGTGGAGGTAGAGGCGGTTCATGTGATCGAGACGGATTTCCAGTATACAGATCATAATCCTGTGAAGTTGGAGGCAGTGCTGAAAAAATAGGCAAATGAAAAAATAAAAGCGGATGCTGTAAAATGTTTTGCAGCATCCGCTTGAAAGCCTGTACGGGAGATGGAGTGGACGGCTTACGTGGTAACGCCTTCATACGATCACGCAAGCATACTGGTCAGCTCTTCTTGCACCTGCGCTTCGCAGGAGCGCATGGCTTCAATTGTCATCTGGAACAGCCGGTCAAGCTCCCAGCCCAGGCGCTCTGCTCCTATACGGATCACATCGCGCGAGCAGCCCGCAGCGAATTTTTTATCCTTAAATTTTTTCTGGAGGCTCGATACCTCCAAATCCGCTACGCTTTTTGAGGGGCGCATTCTCACCGCAGCGCCGATGAGGCCGGTTAGCTCGTCCGCTGCAAAAAGCACTTTTTCCATCTCATGCGCGGGCTCCACATCGCACACCAGACCATAGCCATGGCTGCACACGGCGTGAATGAGCGTATCCTCCGCATGGATCTCCGCCAAAAGCTCCGGCGCCTTTTTACAGTGCTCCTCCGGGTATGCTTCAAAATCGACATCGTGCAGCAGCCCAGCCAGCCCCCAAAAATCTTCCTCCATGCCGAAGCCGAGCTGCCGTGCATACCAGTGCATCACGCCCTCCACTGTCAGTGCGTGCTGGAGATGAAAGGGCTCCCGATTATATTTGCGCAGTAGAGCGAGCGCCTGCTGCCTGGTTACAGTGGTTTCCATACAATTTGCCTCCTGCTTTGCTTGATTGGATACAGTATAACAAATTACGTCCTGCGGGAAAAGAGCAATCGTGAACACAATTTGAACTTTTGGCCGTATCCATCCGGAACGCTTGACTTTTTTCGTCCCATGTCGTACAATATAACCTATAAACTACATATTTCCTTATTGAGAGCGGCTGAGGGAAAGGCCCTTTGAAGCCCGGCAACCTGCACATTAAAGCAGTGTGCAAGGTGCTAAATCCTGCGGTGTTGACCGAAAAATAAGGTGTTAAAAGCGCCCGCGGTTTCACTGCGAGCGCTTTTTGGCGTTTTTTGCGCCGTTCAGAAGGAAAAGTAATATAAAGGAGTAAATGAAAAGAATGGCAAAACATCTTTTTACCTCAGAATCCGTTACCGAAGGCCATCCCGATAAAATTTGTGATCAGATTTCTGATGCAGTCCTCGATGCGATTATGGAAAAGGACCCGCAGGGCCGTGTTGCCTGCGAGACAACCTGCACCACGGGCCAGGTGCTCGTGATGGGCGAGATCAGCACGAGCTGCTATGTGGAGATCCCGCAGATCGTCCGCAAAGTGATCTGTGACATTGGCTACGACAGCGCTGACAAAGGCTTTGACGGCAACACCTGTGCTGTGCTAACCGCAATCGACGGTCAATCTCCTGATATCGCTTTGGGTGTGGATCATTCCCTGGAGCTTAAAAATGGCGAAGAGGATGCCTATAACCTCAATGGCGCAGGCGATCAAGGCATGATGTTTGGCTACGCGTGCGATGAAACGCCGGAGCTGATGCCGCTGCCGATTTCGCTGGCCCACAAGCTGACACGCCGTTTGACAGAAGTCCGGAAAAATGGTACGCTGCCTTATCTCCTGCCGGATGGTAAATCGCAAGTCACCGTGGAATATGATGACAATGATCGCCCAGTGCGCGTTGATACCGTTGTGATTTCCTCCCAGCACCGCGCGGACGTCTCTTTGGATGAAATTCGCAGGGGAATTGTGGAGCATGTCGTCCGCCCGGTGGTTCCGGTGGAATTGATGGATGACGATACGATCATCTATGTCAACCCGACTGGTCGCTTCGTCACCGGCGGCCCGGTGGGTGACAGCGGACTGACCGGCCGCAAAATCATTGTTGATACCTACGGCGGCTATGCGCGCCACGGCGGCGGCGCGTTTTCCGGCAAGGATCCGACGAAGGTGGACCGCTCCGCGGCCTATGCGGCGCGTTATGTGGCCAAGAATATTGTGGCGGCAGGCCTCGCCAGGCAGTGTGAAATCCAGCTGGCATATGCCATCGGTGTCGCCAAGCCGGTTTCCGTTATGGTGGATACTTTCGGCACAGGCGTCATCTCCGATGATTCCCTGAGTGAAATCGTGATGGAAGAATTCGACTTGCGCCCGGCCGCGATTATTGATATGCTCGACCTGCGCCATCCGATTTATCGCCAGCTCGCGGCATACGGCCATCTTGGCCGTACGGATATCGACCTGACATGGGAAAAGACGGATCGCGCCGAGGCGCTCAAGAAGGCGGCTGGAATCGACAATATTGCATAAAATGCACGTCCGGGGGAGCGCTTATCCGTTTTTTTGACGCGGCCTCTTCTCTTCGACACTTTTTGCACGAAAATTGAAGTAATATAGCGCTAAGGGGGATATGCTCTCCCTTAGCGTTTTATTTTTGAAGAATGGGGACGGACGCGCATGGCCGGGATCGTTTTAAAGATATTTGCGAAAATGGTGGCCCGATGGCACCGATATTGGCTCGATTTTTATACGACTAAGAGTAATAAGTTGATTGCCAAAGGAGAACCATATACGTCGCCAAAGCTTGTAAGACTCAGCGGCCGCTGCACCGCACGAGGGATGAAGGCGGTGCGGGCGGCGAAGAGGGGCGGATTTTATAAGCGGGGGAGGATCGTCTGGCTACCGCAGGCTGCCGGCGCGGAGGATCGGCAATTAGATGTGATGGAGAAATAGGGATTCACTTTAAAATATTGGACATGCAAGAACGTAGAATAATTGGAGCAATGGCCTTTTTTAAAAACCGGTGCAGTGAATAAGAATGATGTAGACCGGTTGGAGTTCTATACCGATTACAGATCTGCTGTCAATACTATTACAGAAAAGTGGTATTATACGGTAGACCACTCTTTCTAGATCGTAATAGTCCCTACTTGTTAAATTAGGATCATTTTCAAGAGGGCGCGCTATGCGCCCTCTTGTGGATAAGGAGGAGTTATGAAATTTTGCAAACTGATCCTGCATCGCATCGGGCAGTATTATAAAACGAATAAGCTGGTGTTTCTTCTCTTCCTCCTTGGGGGAATTACCTGTGCAATTACCTTCATTTTTTTTTACAGCAACATTTTGGCTCCGGTGAAAGCGGAGGGCAGAGAGAATGCTATTTACAGAACCTATGTGATTACCTTTGAATCGTCCAAAACACCGGCTGAGATTTTGGATGAACGATTAAACGCAATGCATCTACATGATATTTTGTTTTTGCATATCATTGAAGAAGAGAATTTAGATCAAGTTATTTCTGTAGACAAGGCCCCACTTCAGTTTGAACCGGGCCCCGGTAGCGGAAGTAGGCCGGATCGTATTGTCAGCAGTTTTCATGATTATGCGGAAATGAGTCCTGTTATGGGAAGAAATCAATTCACACAGGAGGAGCGCCAGGGAAAACCAGCTATCGTATTGCCTGCACACAGCCACTGGCCGAAAGGTGCAAAGACAATTTCGCTTTATGGCAAGACATTTGAGATTGTCGGCAGTGAGTATAGCATCAATATGCGAATTCCATTTAGCAGTTATCAAGCGATGCATCTGCCGACGGAGCGGGTCTATATTACGATGGATCAGAACCCGACCGCGGCTGAAAATCGCAAAATTGTGGCGTCACTTAAAAAGTTGTTCCCAGAAAGTGATATTGCCGATCCGTCTGGAACGGTCAGGGATGATTATATGCAGATAGCTATGGCGACGGCACTCATCAGCGCCGTTTACCTTCTGGCTCTCATTTCATTTTTATTCCTGATGAAATATATGATTGACCAGAACCGGCATGAAAATATCGTTTACTCCATTGTAGGGGCCTCCAGAAGAAACGTAATTGCAATTCTGTTTGTTGATATTTTCGTGCTTACATCCCTTACAATTTTGGGCGGAATCCTTTTTTATCTGCTGTTTCAGACCGTTTTATTTGATCGGATTAATCTTGCCTCTGGAATCCGGTTGTCAGGAATCGACTTCCTCGTGATTTATCTGTTAATGATCGGATTATCCTGTCTGGCGTCTATCCCGTTTTTGTGGAAATATCGAAAAGACTCTTTAATCACATCGAAAAACCAAAGTGAATAGGGGGAAGCAAAGCGTGAAAAAAATCAGGTTGATCTTAGAAACCTATCGCCAAAACGTAGTTCCTTCTATTTTGGTGTTGGTTATTATGACGATTTCTCTTCTGGTAATGACAGTTTCATTGGGCCAGTATCGTCTGAGCACCTATACCCTTGACTTATTGGCACATGCGGGGCTTGAAAATGCAGACTATTTCATGCAGGAACTTTCCGGTCCGGGTTCTTTGGATGAAGCGTATACACAGCAATTGATTGAAAAAATGGATTCTTATAGCATTGTCGCCGAAGTCCTAAAAGCACAGTTTGCGGTAACGGAATATAAAAAGGTACGCCATGTGGTCATGTTGTATGATGCACCGATGCAGGCAGCCTTTCCACTGCGTGTCACGCGCGGAAAGTGGATGCCGGATTCTGTGGAAGGTACACAATCGCTTCCAGCAGTCATTGGGGGTTCACAGGAATCAAAGGCAAAAGTAGGAGAGGAAATTTTGTTGACAATCGATGGAAAACAGCCCTTTCAACTTGGCGTCAGGGTTTGCGGTTCTCTCGGACCATATGCCTATACGCCTGCTTTCAATAGCTCAGGGACTGCGGATATGTTAAATGCCTCCTATTTTTTTTCACAGGGAGATCAGTTTATAGTGCCTGTGACAGAGAGCCTGATGGATCAATTGAAACAAAATAACAGCATCGTTTCGGACCCTTATTTCATTATTCGATATCAGGATGATGTAACGCAGGCGGAAAAAGAAGCTTTCCGCCAGGAAATAGCGGAATATGGTTCAACTGCACCGATGGCTCAAATTGTAGAAACCACTAGAGCGCAAATCCATCAGCAGGCAAAAGAAATCCTACCCTTTCCCATCTTTTTGATGGTGATCTCTACGGTTATGCTGTTGAGCGTGTCCGTTTTGCTCACCTTTCAAAAAATTAATCAGTATGCAGTGTATTCTTTATGTGGGTGTAGCCGGAGAAATATATTGTTTTACACATCGGCGGGGATCGCTCTCATTGGGCTGACAGCCCTGATTGCAACGATCTTGATGGTAAGCGGTTATAGCTTTTTGAATGCCAGAAGAATTTTGGATTTCGGGGAAGTCTGGTTCGACGCTTACAGTATTATAAGCGCTATGATTTATATTGGAATCCTGATCCTCATATCGCAAGGAATGATATATAGCGTATTAAGAAAGAATTCACCGATTGAAATCTATAGGAGGGTGGAATGATGCTCCAGCTTCAAAATATTAGCAAGACCTATCCGGTTGGAGGCCAAAAATTTCAGGCATTGTGTCAAGTGAGTTTCCACGTGGAGGAAGGGGATTTTATTTCGATTCAGGGAAAATCAGGGTCTGGAAAATCAACGCTGCTTCATATTATGGGCTGCCTGGATGACTACGATTGCGGGGATTATATGATAGAGGGAAAATCTGTAAAGAGTTTCACTGAGCCGCAAAAGGCAAAGCTGCGAAATGAAAAAATAGGGTTTGTTATGCAGGATTTTTCTCTCATATCAAGCCAAAGCGTTTTGTTCAATGTAACATTGCCTTTATATTTTAATCGAACCCCTTATAGGGAATTGCAGGGCAGAGCGGTTGAGGCCCTTCGATTGGTCGATTTAGAAAACCAGATGAATAAGAATGTCAATCAACTTTCCGGTGGGCAAAAGCAACGGGTGGCAATTGCCCGCGCATTGATCAACCATCCCAAAATTATTTTAGCCGATGAACCTACCGGTGCTTTGGACAGCGAAACATCACGACAGATCATGGAGCTTTTGCGGCGCTTAAATCAACACGGAATCAGTATCGTTGTTGTGACGCATGATAACGAGGTTGCCGCATATAGTAATTCTCGCTACTTGATGGAAGACGGCCATTTAAAAGCGGTTGACGGCTGAGTTTATTTTCTTTCACACCGGGCATGGGCACAGCCCGCACAACCCCGTGTACACCGGGCTCATCCTGTCACAGATATATTCCACAAAATCCGGTTGGGGGAGGGGATACGCTTCCTCCGGAGCTTCCAAATCCCGCGGCAAGGCAAACGCCGCCGCCGTACCGTATTCATCACTTTGGAAGAAGAGCGTGCCTTTATGCAGCTCCGCGCACCGGCGCACGGCGCACAGGCCTGAACCGGCCGTATCCGTTCCCCGTTGAAGCGCGTAAAGAGAGGTTTCTCCGGCGCTGCGCACGGTAACGAGCATATGGCTGGGCGTGCAGGAAAGGCGAACAAGAATAGTGGTGGATTGCGAATGGAGGGCGGCGTTTGCAATCAGGTTCAACAGCGCGGTACGCACAGGCCCGGGAGCGCACGCAACAAGCGCTTCCGGCGTTCCGATATGGAATAAAGCACATTTGTCGTAGCCATTTGGCAAAAGGCCGCTGTGCCCCGGATCGTATGAAAAGGCTTGCAGATGCAAATCTGCATCGAATAAAACACGTTTGCCGCAACCGCTGAGCAAGAGATCGCATGCGCAACAGATATCATCGAGGAAGGAAACGAACGCACAGGATTCAAAAGGGAAAACATGCGCGTGGCAAAGCATCAGGTTTTCAAGCTTACGCAGGATGTTGTGGCAGCCCTGCGTCAAATGCGCCAGATTCTGCTTTTGCGTTTGATCTGCGCTTGCGGCGCACAGATGGGAGAGCGTGAGCAGCAGGTGGATTTCTTCGCGCAGCTGCGATTCATTTTCCGGGCAGACTGGGATCGCTGCCAGCCTGTCAAATCTATTTTGAAGAAAAGAAAGCACGTATGATAGCTCCTTGTTTGGTTTCGTTTGGCCGGGAAGTTCGTCCATATCATACCCTTTTTCTTTTGGCAATTTGAGATTTTGTTGAGCATTAACAAAACTTACCCGCAGTGGTTCATTTTACAGCGAAATCCTTGCATATTTCTGCGGAAAGGGTTAATATATATACGCATGTCCATGTAATAATCATATGGAGGTAGTTAGAATGTCAGTAAAAGTAGCAATCAATGGTTTTGGCCGCATTGGCCGCCTTGCGTTCCGTCAGATGTTCGGCGCCGAGGGCTATGACGTCGTTGCGATCAACGACCTGACCAGCCCGAAGATGCTTGCTCATCTTCTCAAGTATGATACCGCCCAGGGCCGTTATGACGGTCACACTGTTGAGGCGGGCGAGGATTCCATCACGGTGGACGGCAAGGTCATCACGATTTACAAGAATGCCAACCCCGCTGAGCTCCCCTGGGGCGAGCTGGGCGTAGACGTCGTGCTTGAGTGCACAGGCTTCTTCACCTCCAAGGATAAGGCTTCCGCCCACCTTCAGGCAGGCGCGAAGAAGGTTGTCATCTCCGCTCCCGCGGGCAACGACTTGAAAACGATCGTTTTCAGCGTTAATGAAAACACCCTGACGGCTGAAGATCAAATTATCTCCGCCGCTTCCTGCACCACAAACTGCCTTGCGCCCATGGCGAAGGCCCTCAATGATTATGCCCCGATCCAGAGCGGTATCATGTCCACCATTCACGCCTACACTGGCGATCAGATGATCCTCGATGGCCCGCATCGCAAGGGCGATCTGCGCAGGGCTCGTGCCGGCGCCGCTAACATTGTGCCGAACTCCACCGGCGCCGCCAAGGCAATTGGCCTGGTTATCCCGGAGCTCAACGGCAAGCTCATCGGCTCCGCGCAGCGCGTTCCGGTTCCGACCGGCTCCACGACGATTCTCACCGCTGTTGTCAAGGGCGAGAACGTCACCAAGGAAGGCATCAACGCCGCGATGAAGGCTGCCGCTTCCGAGAGCTTTGGCTACAATGAGGATGAGATCGTTTCCTCTGATATCATCGGCATCCGTTACGGTTCCCTCTTCGACTCCACGCAGACGATGGTGTCCGAGCTGGGCAACGGCCTGTATCAGGTGCAGGTTGTTTCCTGGTATGACAACGAGAACTCCTACACGAGCCAGATGGTCCGCACGATCAAGTATTTCGCGGAGCTTGGCTAAATTGTTGGATAAACATTAAAATGAGCGCCCGTTCCGGCTGATGTCGGAGCGGGCATTTTTTTTGGAAGAAGAGCAAAGCGAAACGCATCTCGCCTATTGCATCAGGCAACTCGTATCTATATTCCGTTTCTTACAAAGAGATCGTGGGATTTTTTACGGAATTTCGCTTAAACTAAATCATATGGAAGGGTTTTCGTTTGGCAAAGGAATTCCTATGTTAGCGGACTTCCTTTCTATCATGGATAGAGTTCCTTAAAGGATGGTTTTGTATATGAGCGATTCAGAGAAAGCCAATCAGACAGCCCGATCTATTATCCTGCCCGTGGACGGCATGACCTGCGCGGCCTGTTCACGGGCGGTCGAACAGGCGATTGGACGGCTTGACGGTGTGGAGCAGGCGAGCGTGAGCATAGCAACCAATCGGGCTGCCGTTTCGTTTAACCCGGCAAAGGTGCGGATCGCCGATATTAAGCTCGCCATAGCGAAGGCGGGCTATACCCCCTTGCAGGTGGAGACAAAACGAGATGTGGAGGCGGAAAAGAAACGCACTGCCAAACGGACGGACAGCATCCGCCGCCGCTTTATTCTGGCGATCGTTTTTGCAGCACCCTTGCTCTATATCGCCATGGGCCATATGGTGGGCCTGCCTCTGCCCCCCTTTCTTAATCCGATGCACCATGCGTTTGCTTTTGCGCTGTGCCAGCTGATTTTGACGCTGCCGATCCTCTATGCGGGCCGCAGCTTTTACAGCAAAGGAATCAAGGCGGTTCTGCATGGAAGCCCGAATATGGATACGCTAGTGGCGATCGGCTCTGCCGCGGCATTTCTCTATAGTGTTTATTCAGTCGTCATGGTTTGGAGGGGGAAAATAGGCGCTGTCCACGAGTTGTATTTTGAATCCGCTGGGATTATTATCACCTTCATCCTGCTTGGCCGGATGCTTGAATCCCGCAGCAAGTCGAAAACCTCTGAGGCGATTTACCGCTTGATGGAACTTGCCCCCAAAACGGCGATCTTAGTGCGCGACGGCGTAGAGGTTACCGTGGCAGCGGAAGAAGTGGAGCTTGGCGATACGGTGATCGTGAAGCCCGGCATGCATATCCCTGTGGATGGCACAGTGATGAATGGCTACACATCTGTGGATGAGAGCATGCTCACAGGAGAGAGCATCCCTGTGGAAAAACAGGAAGGTGATTTTGTCTACAGCGGCACAGTGAACAAAAATGGATCTATCCGTATACGGACGGATCAAAAAAGCGGGGATACGGCGCTCTCCCAAATTGTGCGCATGATTGAGCAGGCGCAGAATTCCAAAGCGCCCATCGCGCGGCTGGCGGATGTAATCTCCGGATGGTTTGTTCCAGCCGTTGTTGTTATCGCGATTGTTGCGGCTGCCGCCTGGCTGATCGCTGGCAAAGGCGTTGCTTTTGCACTGACGGTTTTTGTGGCGGTGTTGGTGATTGCCTGCCCCTGTGCGCTTGGCCTTGCCACACCGACTGCCATTATGGCGGGCACCGGGAAAGGCGCGGAAAACGGCATTCTTATCAAAAGCGGTGTTGCGCTGGAAACCGCGCATAAGCTCACAACAGTAGTCTTTGACAAAACTGGGACAATTACCAATGGCAAGCCGAAAGTGATCGATCTGATCCCGGCGCCCGGTTTTGAAAGGGAGAAACTTCTGCGCATAGCCGCCTCAGCGGAGAAGGGCAGCGAGCATCCGCTGGGCGATGCGATCGTTGCATATGCGGCAGAGCAGGGAATCACGCTCTTGGATGCGCAGCAGTTTGAAGCGCTGCCGGGGCGTGGCATCTCCGCAGTTGTGGAAGGGGAAGCGATCCTCCTTGGCAATGAAGCGCTCATGGCGGAAAGCGGGATCGACGTAAAACCCTGCCTTGCCCAGGCAAAGCTTTTTGCGCAGGAGGGGAAAACGCCGATGTTGGCAGCGTGCGGTGGGCGTGTGGCGGGTGTGATCGCTGTAGCGGATACCGTGAAGAAAAACAGCATAGATGCCGTCGGGCAGCTCCGGGATATGGGCGTGCAGGTTGTGATGCTCACGGGTGATCATGAGGCCACTGCGCAGGCGATTGCAAAGCAGGTTGGCATCAGCGAAGTGTTCGCAAATGTTTTGCCCTCTGAGAAGGCGGATGTGATAGAACAACTCCAAAAGAAGGGGAAAACGGTGGCCATGGTGGGCGACGGCATCAATGACGCGCCGCCCTGACGATGGCGGAAATCGGCATCGCCGTCGGCTCCGGCACGGATGTGGCAATCGAATCGGCCGACATCGTGCTGATGCGGGATGATCTTTCCCTGGTGGCGCAGGCCATCGCGCTTTCCCGCCGGACGCTGCGCATCATTCAGGAGAATCTCTTCTGGGCGTTTGCCTACAATACGCTAGGCATCCCCGTGGCGGCGGGCGTACTATATTTATTTGGCGGGCCGCTCATGAACCCGATGCTTGCGGCGGGCGCGATGTCGCTGAGTTCGGTGTGCGTGGTGCTCAATTCCCTGCGGCTGAGGCGGTGGCGTTCTGGTCAGTAAGGCGCCATCCAGCGGGAATATATGCTGGAAAACGGCCGGTTCTACGATGCATAGGGTGATTTTTGCGCTAGCTTGCGGTATGCTGTCTGCAAGGAGGCGATCTAAAGATGGATCATCAGAAAGTTGGATGCTTTATTGCGGCGCTTCGCCGCGAAAAGGGGTGGACGCAACGAGAGCTGGCCGCACAGCTTGGCGTAACGGATAAAGCCGTATCGCGTTGGGAAACCGGCAAGGGCCTGCCGGATATTTCCCTGCTCAGGCCGTTGAGTGAGGCGCTTGGGGTTTCTGTAAACGAGCTGCTCTCAGGGGAAGCGATCAAGCTAGGGCAGGAGCTGGCGAAATCAGATGCGCTTGTGCTTCATACATTGGAGGCGGCGGAAAAGCGCATCCGTCGCATTTGGCGGAATTTGCTTTATGCGCTGGGCGCGGTGTTGTTGGCGGGCTCCTTGCGTTTTTTTAGGGTTTGATACATCCTTTGTAGCCTTCTATGGGGCCATCGTTGGGATCCTGCTGCTGGCAGCCGCAGTGTTTTTCACCTTTCAAGCCAGGCCGAAGCGGGCACTGCTCGCGGCATTGGGCGTGATGTTGCTCGCCTTTTGCCTGCTGGAGGCACGGGATTATGTGTTTGTCAAATACTACCGGCTTCCGCCGCAGTATAGCCTGAAAATTGTATCAGAGGGCGGGCGGATCAAATACGATAAGCTGTTTTATGATGTTTACCGCTACCGGTCGGATTCCGGGGAAGAAACCTATGTGTTCGCTGAAAATCAGTAGTATGGTTACACCTTGACTGTATTAACAATTGCATAATATGCATTGTCAAAGCGTAAAAAGTAATATTTATTCATCAAAAATTATAAAAATTCATTGAAAGCTGCCCTGATCTTGTACATGCAAATTCTCCCTTTCCCATTGACGCGGGCTGAAAAAGGGCTAAACTGAGAAACATGTTTAGCGCTTTGCAGCGCTGAGATTGCGAGAAGAGAAAGGGTGAGCATTTTATGAAAAAGAAGTCATTCCTTGCGGCACTGATGGCGCTTGTGATGCTGTGCACGGTGTTCTCCTGTGGGGATCACCGCTGTTGCGGCGGACGATTCTACCGCCTATGGAGCGGATGCTTACAGCTATGTACAGTATCTGGATGCCAACCTGCGCGCACGCCGCGCGGGGACGGAGCAGGAGCAGAAGGCCGCTGCCTATTTGACAGGTGAGTTGGAAAGCTTCGGCTATGAGGTGGCACAGCAACCCTTCAGCTACACCAGCCGCGGCGCAACGGTCAACAGCCAGAATGTGATTGTGACCAAGCCGGGCCGCTCGGAGAAGCAGATCATCGTGGGTGCGCATTACGATAGTGTGAATACCGCGGGCGTGGACGACAACGGCTCCGGTACCTCTGTCACGCTGGAAACAGCTAAGCGTATGTTCAGCGTCAGCACGCCTTATACCATCAAATTCATTTTCTTTGGCGCGGAGGAAGCGGGGCTTCGCGGCTCCAAGGCGTATGCGGATAGCATGAGCGCGGAAGAAATTGCAAATACCGTTCTGATGATCAATCTGGATTCAATCCTGGCCGGCACTTACCGCTATGTTTATGGCGGCATAGTGAATGAGCAAACCGGAGAAGTCGATCAGGCCTGGGGTGTGTATCAGACGAAAGCGCTTGCCGATGAGCTTGGGCTCGGTATCCGTCTCAACGACACGGAGCTCAACGCCCTTCAGACGCCCACGACGGGCGACTGGAGCGACCATGCTTCCTTTAAAAATATCGGCCTGCCCTATGTGTATTTTGAGGCGGCTAACTGGGAGCTGCCGGATGACCCCGATCACCCGGAGTGGGGCAGCACCGGCGCTTATGAAACGGAATCCGGCGAGGTCATGCACGTGCCGGGCCGCGACGACCTGACCTTTATTGAGAACGAGTGGGGCTCCCGCGCAAAGGATACGCTTGCCGCTTATGCCCAGCTTCTGCCCGCTATGCTTCAGCGCGTCAGCCCGGATGGGCTCCTGGCGGATAAGGCGGCACTTGCCGCCGCGGTAGACGCTGCCAAGGCAGTGGAGACCTCCAAATATACGGAGGCTTCTGTAGCGGCCTTCCGGATTGCGCTCGCCAATGCGGAAAAGGTGCTCGCGGATGACAGCATTCTGGCGGGCGACCAGCAGAAGGTAGACTTCGCCCAAAAGGCGCTGACCGCCGCCCAAAATGCCCTGCGGGAGGAAAAAGGGCCGGTTATTGATTGGATCGAGCACATTTTTAAGGAAGTATTTGTGCGCGTGGCAAAGGTGATTCTCCACATCATTCTGAAAATTGTTTTTTAATTAAAACGTATCTATAAACAGGCCGCTGCAAACTATATGTTTTGCAGCGGCCTGTTTTTTTCAATTTTCCGCTGTGCAGGGCGCCTTCTCCGGTTTTGCAGTTTTATATTTACAAAGCTTTTGGAAACCCGTATAATAAAACATGAATTTTTCGAAACGATCAAAGCGGGAGAATGGAAATGAAAAAACGATTGTTCTATGCGGCGGTTGCCGCCCTGCTCCTTTTATCGCTTGTTTCCTGCGGGAGGGATGGCCTTCCTCCCGATGAATCCAGCGGCGGCCCTGTTCCTAACAGCTCCGCTGAGGTGACATGGGAGGCGCCGGATGAAACGCTTTCCGCTTCTTTGGCCAAGCTGCTTAGCAAGCATTCCAGTAAGGGCTGGTATCATCATATCGGCAAGGCGGATGTGTTCCGGCAGGATGGTGTAGTACGGGCGGAGATCACATTAAAAGAAGAATCTACAAAATATGCTTCTGCATCTGTGATGTTATCCGGCTTTTTCGACACAGAGCAGATGGACGCCTTTTTCCCTGGCCTCTGCGGCGCGGCGGAAGAACTGGGCTTTCGCAGTGCCGACGTTGCAGAAATTGGAAAATTATTTTATAACCTGACTACACAGGATGACGCGCAAAATTATGCCCGGATCGCAGGCTACGGCCTGCCGGTTTACCAGCTGCTTGCGGATATTACCGGGGAAAAGGTGAGCAAAATCAAGGCGGATATCGATAGCCGGATTGTTGACGACGCCAAGGTGGCTCAGGTGCTCTTTATGGCGCTGGAGGATACTTATGCTGAAAAGAGTAAGGAGATCACACAGGCTGAGATGACGCAGATCTCCGGCGTTATCCTCACAGAGTTTCAGGATGCGGCGGTTGGCAAGGTTGTTTTTATCGATCCGAACGGCACGGTTATACGGGAAATCGGATAGCAGAGGGGTTGAACAGCCACTTCTATGTTGCGGATGGCGTATGACCACGAATGCGCAGATAGCTTCGGGTAACGCCTGCCAATTCTTCATTGCGCAGTATCCCCGCTCGTTCCAACAAATCGCTCTCCTCCAAAAAAACAGAAACGCGCTCATCAGGCCGGCCATTGGAATAGGGAATACCTTCCAACGGCGTCAGGTTAACGATCAGTACCGTATCGACAATGTGATGCCGAATCTTCCAGATTTCCCATGCTCCGCAGGGCTCCACACCATCACCTCGTTTGATCGATTGGCAGGGTGCAGGGCCGGATAGGGGATTCCCCGCACCTCAATGCCTGCTGAATCTTTTAAAAAATTACGATATGATACATATTATACACGAAATAACAGAAAGCACAATATAAAAATATTTATATTGGGATATTTACCCGAATTTTAAGATTATGTAATGATTGCATTGCTTTGCCTACAATTGTTGGACGATAGACAGGGTTTGAACGATTGCCAGCTCCATGCATAGTATGATAACGGTGATTCAAATGAATGGATGCGAATTGACCGCTTCTATCTCTGCTTTGGCGTCTTTGATGGCCGGCAAGTTATCTGATTCAGAGCTGGCATTGACCGCAGCGGTGTTCACACAACTGGGGGATACGCTTGCAACGCTGGCCGTACAAAGAGATCTTTGCAGGGCGGTTGAGCAAGATGCGCAAGCACGTGGAGAGGGTGGCAATCAGGGGTTAGGCGAGCTATCTGTGGAATAGAAGGTTTGAAATAACACTTTGTGTTTATTTTTCTCTTTGATCGAAAGAAATATTGCAAATTACCATTTTATGAGTTATAATAAGCACGGATAGCGGGACGTAACGAGGAGTGTAGTAAGAAATTTTTCTTATGTGCTATCCCTGCCGGGACCGTTACCGCGGCAGAGGCGGGCCGCCTGTGTTGGGCGGCCCGCTTTTTTAGCGTCAATTGGGTGTGCTTCTGGTTGATTTTGCTCGCAGTGGTTGACTCGCGATTCATTTTCTCAGACCTCTTTCCAAAAGTCAGGATATGGCATTTCATGTTCCGGGTGCTTTCTCCAGCAGCCGGCGAAGAGTGAAACAGGTGAGAGGTCTATGCGGTACGCTGCTTAGATGTATTATTAGATCAGCACTGATCAGCGCTATACGCATGTGACGCAGGCGCCAGAAGAAAGAGGCCGTTGTGATCACATTTGAGAAGGCGCGGAAGCATCGTTCTGAAATGACAAGGGGAGCAAAAGGGAGCAAAGCACAAAAACAGGCGCGGAAATAAAACATAAAAACCCCCGTAACCATGCCAAACGACATAGTTACGGGGGTTTTGCCTGGTGCAGCTGAAGGGACTTGAACCCTTATGAAATTGCTTTCACTAGAACCTGAATCTAGCGCGTCTGCCAATTCCGCCACAGCTGCATATAAAAGCGATGAAGCTTTTGTAAAAACTCCATCGCCCTTTGGGATGGTGCGAGAGACGGGACTTGAACCCGTACGGGATTACCACACGCCCCTCAAACGTGCGCGTCTGCCGATTCCGCCACTCTCGCGCGACAGTCATTATTATAGCGAGAGTTGCGGATTTTGTCAATCACTTTTTTGAAATTTTTTCTCCGAACGGGCTAGAAGCAACTCCGAGAAACGAAAACAGGCAAAGGGGACGTAGGGAGGGATGCATTGCCACATCGCCACAGAGATTTTTTTGGCGCCATACATACACGGGACATGATGTGAATATAGATGGATAGAAACGAATACCAAGGAAAGGCCGGCACACGGCTGTTTCCGAGAAGGAGAGGTAGACCTTATGGATTTTGAGGTGCTCAGGCAAGCCGTTTGTGTCAACGAGTTGATATATGAAGGCAGTGTAGAACAGTCCGTTGACAGTGACCTTACCCTGCCGGATTATTGCCCCGACATACTGCGGATTTTAAAATGTACGGTCACACCGCGCGTGACCGGTTCGCAGGTGTCCGGCGAACGGATTACAGTGGATGGAACAGTGCTCGTTCGCCTTATTTATGTGGGGGAGGATGCACGGGTTCGCTGCTTTGAACAGAACCTGCCGTTTTCCAAATATGTCGAGGTAAAAAATCTGCCCGACAGCCCGTGCGTCAGCGTCCGCCTGAAAGCGGAATATGTAAACTGCCGCGCGGTCAGCCAGCGGCGGGCGGATATTCATGGAACGGTTTCCGTCAATATTTCCGTGACCGTCCGGCGGGAGGAAAACCTGATTTCCGGCGTGGATGGCTGCGGTGTGCAGCTGCAAAAGAAAACGCAGGCGGCCAGCAGCGCCGTTGGCCTGGTGGAGCGGATGTTCCCCTTAACCGAGGTGCTGGAGATCGGGGAGAGTAAAGCGCCTGTTGGGCAGATCATTCGCTGCAACGCGATCGCGCTCGCACAGGATATCAAAGTGATCCAGAACAAATGCCTGATTAAGGGCGAACTGGCCGTGAAAACTCTTTACTGCGCGGATACCAACGAGAATGAGCTGGAAACGATCGAACATACGATGCCTATCAGCCAGATCGTCGAGGTGGACGGCATCGATGAGGATTGCGGCAGCGATATCCGGCTGGAGGTCATGGGGCTGGAGGTCACGCCGAAATCCGATTCCTCCGGGGAGCTGCGGCTGCTCGATATGAATGTGCGCGTATGCGCATGCGTGCGCGCTTACCGGGAGGTGGAGGTGCCCGTTGTGACGGACGCGTATTCCACGCAATATGAGCTGATGGTGGAGCAAAAGGGCGTTGATCTCGATCAGCTGATTGAAATTTTCAACGAAACATCGCTGTGCAAAAACACGGTCAGCCTGTCCGGCACAAGCGTGACAAAGGTGCTCGACCTTTGGTGCTCGGATGTAACGGCAAATTCCTCCTTTGCCGACGGGATGCTCACGGTTTCCGGCACGGTGACGGTCTGCATGCTGGTGCTCGACCACGACGCACAGCCGAATTACCTTGAGCGGCCTGTAGATTTTGAATATCAGCGGGCTCTGAAATCCGATGCGCAGAAGATTCGCTGCGACCCCACCGTGCAGGTGACTGCACTGGATTATGTGCTCAACGCAAGCGATCAGATGGAGGTCCGCATCGAGCTGAACATCACCTCTTCCGTTTTCTGCTCCACCAGCTTGCGGCTGATTACGGAAATCCGGCCCAATGAGGAGCAGATCAAGCGCTCCACCTCCGCTGCTTTGACAATCTATTTTTCAGATGCGGGTGAGTCTGTATGGAATATCGCACGCCGCTATAACACCACGATGGAAGCTATCATGCGTGAAAACCATTTGGAAAGCGAACAGGTTCCGGAGAAATGCATGCTGCTCATCCCGGGTATATAAAAGAAAGCGGACAGTAAGGAGGATAAGCGAATGGAAGATCGTAATATTTATCAGGATATCGCCGAGCGCACGCAGGGGGATATCTATATCGGCGTGGTGGGGCCTGTGCGCACAGGCAAATCAACCTTTATCAAGCGGTTTATGGATACGCTGGTGCTACCCAACATCACGGGCGACTATCAGCGCGAGCGGGCGACGGACGAACTCCCGCAATCCGCGGCTGGCCGGACGATCATGACGACCGAGCCAAAATTCATCCCGGAGGATGCGGTGGAGATCGCGCTGCCGGATCAGGCGCATTTCAAGGTGCGCATGATCGACTGCGTGGGTTATATTGTGCCGAGCTCGCTGGGCTATATCGAGGGCGACCAGCCGCGCATGGTGAAAACGCCGTGGTATGAGAATGAAATCCCCTTCAACATGGCGGCTGAAATCGGCACGCGCAAGGTCATTTCCGAGCATTCGACCATCGGCCTGGTCATCACAACGGATGGCAGCATCAGCGATATTCCGCGCGCTGAGTATGAAGAGGCGGAGGAGCGTGTTGTCAAAGAGCTCAAAGAGCTCAACAAGCCCTTCATCGTGCTGCTTAACTGCATGTATCCGCAGACGAATAACGCCCGTGCGCTTGCCTCCCAGATGACGGAGAAATACGGCGTGCCGGTGCTGCCCGTCAATTGCCTAGAGCTGGAGGAAGAAGAGATCCGCCAGATTCTCTCGCAGGTGCTCTTTGAGTTCCCCGTTAAGGAGATCTCCTTAGACATGCCGCGCTGGATGACCTCGCTCGATCCGGAGCACTGGCTGCGCAAGGCGGCCTATGGCGCTGTGCAGGAGGCTGCGTCCGCGGTATCGCATGTGCGGGATGTAAACGGCTTGGTTACGAAGCTGACCGAATGCGAATATATTGAAGCCGCGCAGATTTCCCACATGAACCTGGCTGAGGGCAGCGCGCGTGTGAACGTGCTGATGGATCAGGAGCTGTTTTATAAAATCCTTGCAGAAGCGACAGGGCTGGAAATCGACAGCGAACAGGGCCTGATGAACTGCATGATGGAGCTCGCACAGGTGAAAAAGGCCTATGACCGCGTGAAAAACGCGCTCGACGAAGTGGAGGCTACAGGCTATGGCATCGTGATGCCGACGCTCGATGAATTGTCGCTTGAGGAGCCGGAGATCATGAAGCAGGGCGGGCGCTATGGCGTGCGGCTGCGTGCCTCCGCTCCATCCATCCACATGATGCGGGCAAATATCACCACCGAGGTCGCGCCGATCGTTGGGTCGGAATCCCAGTCGGAAGAGCTGGTGATGTACCTGCTCAAGGAGTTTGAGGATAGCCCGGAGAAGATCTGGGAGTCAAATATCTTCGGTACGTCCCTGCATCAGCTGGTGAACGAAGGGCTGCACAATAAGCTCTACCGCATGCCGGCAGATGCACGTATCAAGCTACAGGAAACGATTGAAAAGGTGATCAACGAGGGCTGTAGCGGATTGATCTGCATCATTCTGTAATGTGAGCCGTTTGATATTGGAGAGAGAAGCGAGCCCCTCCTCCGGTGGAGATTCCACTGGAGGAGGGGCCAAGTTTGTTTTGCTTAGAGGATGAATGATACTGTTCGATTGAAAAAATTTGAATGAGCGGGCGATACCATTGTGGTACAGCGCACTTTTCGCAGGAGCCTTGGCTTATTGTATGTTCTCTCTGTATACGGAGCCCTAATCGAATGCCTTGGAGCGAACGGCTTTTTTAAACGAAGCCTTTTCAATTTTTTGAATTTCTGATATGATAGGGGGCGTAGGAACTGTGAAACATCTATTTTTTCCGAAAGGACTGACCGTAAAATGGCCGATAAAATCGGAATGGTATCCCTCGGCTGCCCCAAAAACCAGGTGGATGCGGAAATCATGCTCGCAAAGCTTGAGGATGCGGGCTATTTGCTCGCGGATGATCCCTATGACGCGGATCTCGTAATTGTGAACACCTGCGGCTTTATTGAGGATGCGAAGCGCGAGGCGATCGACAGCATTCTTGAAATGGCGGAGTTGAAAAGGGATGGTACGATCCAGCGCCTTGTGGTGACAGGCTGCCTCGCGCAGCGATATCAGCAGGAGGTACTCGATGAAATACCGGAGATTGATGCGCTTATCGGTATCGGCGCGAATGACGATATTGTAAAAATATGTGAAGCGGCCATGGCCGGGGCTGCAATGCCTTCCTTCCCGCCGCGCGAAAATATGCCGTTGGAGGGCAGGCGCATATTGACCACGCCGCCCCACTGGGCCTATCTGAAAATTGCCGACGGCTGCTCAAACTGCTGCGCCTACTGCGCCATTCCCGGCATCCGTGGAGCGTTCCGCAGCAGGGAGATGGACAGCGTCGTGGAAGAGGCGCGCGAGCTGGCGGCTTCTGGCGTGAAGGAGCTGATTCTGGTCGCGCAGGATACCACGCGCTATGGGGAAGATCTCTACGGCGCGTTCATGCTGCCTGCGCTGCTGGACCGGCTGTGCGAAATTGAGGGCGTTGAGTGGCTCCGCTTGCTCTATTGCTACCCGGACCGCATTACGGACGAGCTGCTGGATACGATAGCGCGCCAGCCCAAGGTGCTCCACTATCTCGATATACCGTTACAGCACTGCGATGAGCGGGTGCTGGGCCGCATGAACCGCACAGGCTCGCGTGCGAGCCTGACGGCGCTGATTGAGAACATCCGCGCGAAAATTCCGGATATCGTTCTGCGCACCACCGTGATGACCGGCTTTCCCGGCGAGGATGAAGCAGCTTTCACGGAGCTTGCAGAGTTTGTGCAGGACATTCGCTTTGATCGGCTCGGCTGCTTCGCCTATTCGCAGGAGGAAGGGACGCCTGCCGCCACATTCCTGGATCAGGTGGAGGAAGAGGTGAAAAAACACCGGGCAGAGTTGATTCTACAGGATCAGTATGGTATAGTAGAAGCGAATAACCGCGCGCGCATTGGGCAAATCTACCGGGCCGTCGTAGAGGATTATGACGCTTATACCGACAGTTACACGGGCCGCACCTGGATGGATGCGCCTGAGATTGACGGCACGGTGCGTTTTACCTGCGGCTATGCGCTCGAGGATGGCGACTTTGTCGATGTGGAAGTTTTCGACGTTTCCGATTACGACCTGATCGGCGAAGTGGTTTAAACCGGAAGGGAGTACATACCGCATGAACACCCCAAATAAATTAACTGTTCTGCGCATGATTTTAGCGCCTGTTTTTCTGGCTGTTTTTCTGGCGCAGAGCATTCCATACCACTATTGGTGGGCAGTGCTCGTATTCAGCGCGGCCGCGATTACGGATGCGGTCGATGGCAAGCTCGCGCGGAAAAATGATCAGATCACCGTATTCGGAAAGCTGCTTGACCCTGTGGCGGATAAAATGCTTACCACCGCCGCTCTGCTAGGCTTTATGCAGGTTGGCCTGTGCAATATTTGGATCGTTATGATCGTGCTCACCCGCGAATTTGCCGTGACGAGTGTGCGCTTGATTGCCTCTGCGGAGGGCGTGGTGATCCCGGCGAATATCTGGGGCAAGCTCAAAACCGTCAGTCAGATGACCTTTACGATCGTGATTATGCTGCTGGCGGCGGTGCAGGAGATGGGCTCGCTGCCCGCATCGTTCCCATTGGCGCTGATTTCTAACATCCTTTTGTGGATTACGGCTGTGCTGACCGTCGTATCCGGTGTGATTTACCTGATGCGAAGCACGAAAATTATCACTTTTACAAAATAAACAGACGGGCGGGCAATTTGTTCCCATTTTCGTTGCAAAATAGAAGTAGAATTTTTTGACCCGCCGGTATATAATGATAGCAATCCATTGATTTTGAAATGCGTTTACCGGGAGAAGTAGCCGGGGAAAGCCGCACCAGAGAGAGGGCGCATTCGCTGCGAGCGCCCTTTGCACGCGCCCTAGTGAAATGCACCCGCCAGCACGCGGGGGGAAATTGGGGCGGCGCCCCGAAAAGTATCCCCGTGCGGAAGGCGCCGTTACCGCCAAAGGGTTCGGGCTAGTCTGCTCTGACCCGCTGAGAAAAAATCGCAGTGGAACCGCGGAAAGAAATCCGCCTGCGCTGAGTGCCCGTTTGGGCCGCGCGGGCGGTTTTTTGTTTTTAGCGGATTCCGCCGCAGGGGAGGAGATTATAATGTTTCGTCAGCTCAAAGAGGATATCGCCTGCGTGCGCGAGCGCGATCCCGCGGCACGCAGCGTGTTGGAGGTTTTGCTTTTATACCCCGGCCTGAAGGCCATCCGGATGCACCGCCGGGCCAACTGGTGCTATCGCCACCGGCTGTTTTTTCTGGCACGCTGGATTTCCCAGCGCGCCGCGCATAAAACGGGGATTGAAATCCACCCGGCCGCAAAAATCGGCCGCCGATTTTTTATCGACCATGGCACGGGCGTGGTCATCGGTGAAACGGCGGAGATTGGGGACGACGTGACTATCTACCAGGGCGTCACCCTAGGCGGCACAGGCAAGGATACGGGCAAGCGCCACCCGACCATCGGCAACAATGTGATGATCGGCGCGGGAGCGAAGGTGCTAGGCCCCTTCAAGGTGGGGGAAAACAGCAACATCGCCGCGGGCGCGGTGGTGCTCGAGGAGATCCCGCCGGATTCCACGGCGGTGGGCGTGCCTGCCAGGGTAGTCAAGCGCAACGGCGTGCGCGTCGATAACCTCGACCAGGTGCACGTGCCCGACCCGGTGGCGCAGGAGCTTTGCTGCATGATGCTGCGCATCGAGCAGCTGGAGCGTGAAAACGCGGAATTGGAGAAGGAGCGCGGGAAACGGGAAGAAACCTGACCGTTTTCTCTTGTAAAAGAGGATGGAATCCGATAAAATGACCATTAGAAAAAAGAAGGAGCGATTTTTCATGAAGGTTTATAACACACTGACCCGGCAGAAGGAAGAGCTGCAACCCATCACGCCGGGCGAGGTCAAAATTTATGCATGCGGCCCCACGGTTTATAACTATATCCACATCGGCAACGCCCGCCCGCTATGCGTGTTCGACGTGCTGCGCCGCTACCTTGAATACCGTGGCTACAATGTGCGCTTCGTGCAGAATTTTACGGATATCGACGATAAGATCATCCGCCGTGCCAATGAGGAGGAGCTCACCTTCTCCGAGGTGTCGGAAAAATATATCAAGGAATTTTGGGTGGATGCCAAGGGGATGAATATTCGTGAGGCAACCGTTCACCCGAAGGCGACGGAGAATATCGACGAGATCATCGCTATTATTTCTGCTCTGGTCGAAAAGGGCTATGCATATGAAGCGCAGGGCGACGTGTATTTCAGCCCCGCGAAATTCAAAGAATACGGCAAGCTTTCCCACCAGCCGCTGGAGGAGCTGGAGGCGGGCGCACGCATCAATATCGGCGAAGTGAAAAAGGAGCCCATGGATTTTGCCCTTTGGAAGGCCGCGAAGCCGGGTGAGCCGAGTTGGGATTCCCCGTGGGGCAAGGGCCGGCCGGGCTGGCATATCGAGTGCTCCGCCATGGTTCGCCGTTATCTCGGCGAAACGATCGACATCCACTGCGGCGGGCAGGATTTGATCTTCCCGCACCATGAGAATGAGATTGCGCAGAGCGAATGCTGCAACGGCGCGCCCTTTGCGCACTACTGGATGCACAACGGCTTCATCAATGTGGATAACCGCAAGATGTCGAAATCCCTCGGCAACTTTTTTACGGTGCGCGACGTGGCGCGGGAATATGGCTACGAGCCCATCCGCTACCTGATGATCTCCTCGCAATACCGCAGCCCGATCAACTACAGCATCGATATCATCGAGCAATGCAAGGCCTCTTTGGCGCGGCTTTACAGCTGCCGCGATAGCCTCGATTTTGCGCTGAAAAACGCGGTGGAAGAGCCCGGCGCAGAGGATGATGCAGTGCTCGCAAAGCTGGCAGAGCGCAGAAAGCAATTCGAAGAGGCGATGGATGACGACCTGAACACGGCGGACGCGCTCGCAGCCGTTTATGAGCTTGTGCGTGATATCAACACGCATGTGGCGGCGGGCGTGCACTCACGCAGGCTGTGCGAGCAGGCTTCTGAGTTGTTTGACACGCTGTGCGGCATCCTGGGCCTCGTCTACAACCGCGCGGAAGAGAAGAGCCTGGATGATGAGATTGAAGCGCTCATCGAGCAGCGCAATGCGGCGCGCAAGGCGAAAAATTGGGCGGAGGCGGATCGCATCCGCGATGAACTGAAGGCGCGCAATATCATTTTGGAGGATACGCCGCAGGGTGTAAAGTGGAAATACGCCGAATAAGAATAATCAATAAATGTATCATGCAAAGCCAGGCCCTGCGCAATTCATCGCAGGGCTCGGTTTGCCATAAAGGAGTATATTTTTCCATGCGAATCGGTATCATCGGCACCAGCGCCATTGCCGGGCATTTCGTGGAAGGCGCGCGCCTGGCAGGGGGCATTGACATAGCCGCCGTCTATTCCCGCAGCTTGGAAACAGGGGAGGCTTTCGCGCGCGAATGGAAGATTCCCATTGTCTATACGTCCCTTGACGCGTTGGCAGAGAGCACGGCCGTGGACGCGGCGTATATCGCCAGCCCGAATGCCTTTCACTATTCGCAAAGCAAGCGGATGCTTGCCGGCGGAAAACATGTGTTGTGTGAAAAGCCTATTGTGACAGCGCCGGAACAGTTTGATGAATTGTGCGCATTTGCAGCGGAAAAAGGCCTCGTCTATATGGAGGCGATTATGATGCGCTACCTGCCTGCACGGGAAATCCTGCACAAGGCAATGGGGCAGATTGGGCGGATTTCCGCCGCGCGCTTTGATTTTTCGCAGCTCTCCTCCCGATATCCGGCCCTATTAAAGGGTGAAGTGCCCAATATTTTTAACCCTGCTATGGCGGCAGGCAGCCTGATGGATTTGGGGGTTTACTGTGTGTATCCGGCTATCGATCTATTTGGCGAGCCGGAGCGCGTGCGCGCGTCGGCGGGCTTCCTCAGCACCGGAGCGGATGGGTTCGGCAGCGCGTGCCTTTCTTACCCGGAGCGGGAGGTGCTGCTCTCGTGGTCAAAAATCGGGCAGGGCTATGCAGGCTCCGAAATCCTGGGCGATCAGGGCAGCATCACCATCCAGTCCATTTCAATGCTGGCAGGGATGGAGCTGCACCTGCCGGATGGGACGCGGCGAACACTCTGCGGAGTGCTTAACAAGGCGGAGGCCATGCGGGGGGAAACGGAAGCATTTTGCCGTTTTACGCAAGAGCCGGGGCGCTTTTGGCTAGACGCCGCGCGGGCGGTGGAGCTGACTAGCAGTGTCTGCCGCGTGATGGAGCAAATTCGCCGGGAGGCCGGAATTTCTTTTGGAAAGCTACCATTATGAACTGAAATCCGCAAAAGGGATACTTTTTGCGGATTTTTCATTTATTTTGCACAACTGAGGTTGGCTCCAAGGCGAAATCGTGCTATAATTCAGCCGTATGAAACGGCGCATAGGTAAATAGGGAGCGTCCATGGGTCGGGCAGGAGGAATCGGGATGGAAGCAAATCGGGAAGCACAGCAGCAAGCGCTCCGGGCGCTCGACCAGCTCAACATTCCCTATGAACTGATCCGTCATCCCGCTGCGGGGACAATCGATGAAATTGCCGCAATGGGAATCCAGAAATATGGAGAGATCCCCAAAAATTTATTTTTGCAGGATCACAGCGGCCGCCATCTTTTTCTCCTTGTAATTCGCAGCGATAAACGGGCGGATTTGAAGGCAATTGCCCGTCAGCTGCCGAGCTCACGGCTGTGCTTTGCCTCCGAGGAGCGGCTGGAGCAATGTTTAGGGCTGAAAAAGGGCGCCGTTACGCCGCTTGGTTTGATTCATGAAAGCGGACGCGCCGTGAAGGTCCTTTTTGACCGGGATTTGAAGGGATTGGAGCGGGCCGGCTTTCATCCGAACGATAATCACGCCACCGTTTTCCTACGCTTTCAGGATCTGTGCCGGCTGCTCGAGGCGTATGGGCATCCCTGTCGGTTTTTAACTGTATAAAATTTAATCAGACGGGAGGAAACGCATTGCCAATTGATACGATACTGTGGGATTGGAACGGCACGCTGCTCGACGATGTGGATGTGGCGGTAGCCAGTATGAACGATCTTTTGGCTCGCCATGGGAAGCCCCTGACCAGCCGGGAGGAATACCGTGAAATGATTGATATTCCGGTGATTAACTATTACTGCAAGCTCTTCGATTTTGAGCAGACGCCCTTTGACGAGCTGGCAGACGGCTTTATGAAAGGGTATGACCGTTATATCTGTTCTGCCGGCCTGATGCGGGGCGCGCGGGAAACGCTGGAGCGCCTGCGTCAAATGGGTGTGCGGCAGATCATCGTCTCCTCTTTCCATGAGGCAACGCTCAACGGCTATCTCCGCCGTTTCGGCATAGCGGATTATTTTGAAGCAGTTAGCGGAGCGGGGGATTATATCTCGGCAGGTAAAATCGAGCGGGCGCGCAGCCTGCTTGACCGGCTTCACACTCTACCGGAGCGGACGCTTTCCGTAGGCGATATGGTGCACGATTATGAGCTTGCGCAGGCGCTTGGCACGCATTGCGTATTGCTCCCAAACGGGCAGCAATCAGAGGAAAGGCTGCGTAAAACCGGTGCGTTCGTGGAAAAGGACTTGGCCGCAATCCCCACATTGATCATGGAACGATAGCAATTTGGAAAAAATCCGCCAAGGGCTGGCCGGCGTGGTTCGCCCGGCGGTTAAAAAGGATCGAGAAAGGAACGGGATTGTTGATGAAAAAGATCATTGCGTTGATTACGCTGCTTTGCGTGGCGCTCTGCACGCTCTTCTCCTTGCTTGCCCCGCCTCCCGACGGCACGCCTACGAGCACGGGCTACCGTTACGAGGCTGGATTTGAAAAGGCCGTGGGGAAGTATGCGGATTTTGCAGCGTGTTATGAGCCCTCCTATCTGCCCGCGGTGCCCGGGCTGAAGCACACAAATATTGACGGAACCGTGTGCACGGACATGGTTCCGCAGGGCTTATGCATTGCGGGGGACTATTTGTTGATTACAGCCTATGATGCAAAGGAAGCGCATAACTCTGTGGTGTATGTGCTCTCCCATGCGGGAGGCAACAGGGGAGAATACTTGGCCACGCTCGTCCTGCCGAACCGCAACCATGCCGGCGGTATCGCCTTTGACGGTTCCTTGATCTGGATTTCCCAGAGCAGCGATAAAACGCTAAAAGGCTTTTCTTATGAAACCTTGCAGCGGGCTGTCGCCTCCGGTGCGGATAGCGTGCGGGTGGAATATGAGATCTCGACGGACAAGCTGCTGAAAACTGCCTCGCTCGTCACCTATTATGACGGCCTGCTTTGGGTGGGCACCTTTGCGGAGAAGGAGAGCGGAATTCTCTACGGCTATCAGGCGGAGATCAACGGGGACATCGCTGCGACAACGGCTGTGCGCTTTATGGAGCTTCCGGCACAGACGCAAGGCGTATCCTTTGTGCAGGAGGGCGGCAAGACGGCGCTGCTCACCAGCTGCTCTTATGGCCGCAAAAATGATGCGCGCCTCCATGTGTATTACCCTGCCTATGATGCACCGGCGGACAGTGGCGAAATCGCTTTAGGCGAGGCCGCGCGCATTTTGACCCTGCCTCCAATGCTCGAGGAGATTGATTCCGACGGCGACTATACCTATTGCCTGTTTGAATCAGCGGCCACAAAATACAGCACGGTCCCGTTGAATCGATGCCTTTACCCGGTCGACCGGATCGTTCCTCTGCGTACAGCAGAGTTGATTGGTTAAAATCGGGCCTTGTTGCTGTTAGATGCTATCTATGGATTTATAGAACCCTTAGGTAAAATTAGAGAGAGCAAATTTGATTTGGTGGAAAGTTATCGTGAATTTATACAAACTTATTCTTTTGTAAAAACAGCCAAGAATGCCTTTTGAATGTTGTGACATGTCAATAGAAAAAAGGGAATATATGGGTTTAGTATACCATTTTTTAAGAAATTCCATAACTTTTCTCGTCAAAAAACTTGCAAAGACCCAGCGGATTGTGTAAAATGTATAGCGTAGTCATGGGCATAATGTATAAAAAATTGAAGAGCCAAATTAATGAAGCATTGGGGGCTATTTTATGTCAAACAGATTGTTCCAAGGCGTCATCCATCAGATGAAGGATGCCATTGACCGCACGGTGGGCGTGGTGGATGAAACGGGCACCATTATTTCCTGTAGCGAGCTCGGCCGGATCGGTGAGGTTCAGGAGTCCTCCCTCTCTGATGTTTTTACTGGCGGCGAGGTGACCACGATCGATTCCTTTACCTATCGCGCATTTGGCACCCATATGCATCCGGAATACGCCGTGTTTGTCGAAGGCACGGATGACATTGCCCGCCGTTATGTGGATATAATTGCCGTTGCATTGAGCAGCATAAAGCAGTATTATGATGAAAAGTACGATCGCAGCAACTTCATCAAAAACGTGATCCTCGACAATATCCTGCCGGGAGATATCTACCTCAAGTCGAGGGAGCTTCGTTTTAACAACGACGCCACCCGCGTCGTGCTGCTCATTCGCATTCTGGAACACAACGACGTATCCATTTACGACGTTATTCAAAACCTGTTCCCGGATAAGACCAAGGATTTCGTGATCAATATCAACGAAACGGATATCGCGCTTGTTAAAGAGGTGCGCGCGAATATTGAGCCGAAGGATCTTGAAAAGCTCGCCCGTTCTATCGCCGATTCTTTGGGCACAGAATTTTATACGCACGCCCTGGTTGGCATCGGCACAACGGTCAGCGGCATCAAGGAGCTTGCGCGGTCTTTCAAGGAGGCGCAAGTTGCCCTGGAGGTCGGCAAAGTGTTCGACACGGAAAAAACCATCGTCAGCTACGACAACCTTGGTATCGCCCGCCTGATCTATCAGCTGCCGACAACGCTGTGCGATATGTTCCTGCGCGAGGTGTTCAAGCGCGGTTCGATTGAGAATCTCGATCAGGAAACGCTGTTTACCATCCAGCGCTTCTTTGAGAACAACCTCAATGTTTCCGAAACATCCCGCAAGCTGTTCGTGCATCGCAACACATTGGTCTACCGCCTGGAAAAGATTAAGAAACTCACAGGCCTTGACCTGCGCGAGTTTGATGATGCGATCGTCTTTAAAGTGGCTCTGATGGTGAAAAAATATTTGGATTCCAACCCGGTAAAGTATTAATTCCGGTACCGGCTGTCAACCCCGGCGGATGGCCCTGCCGGGGGTTGGTTCTTTAGGGTGTGCCTTTTGTTTTTTGCATATGCCGGATGCTGTTCTCAGCAGGCATGTGCATCCCTATGGAGGGGAATGGGCGCAGCTGCGCCCCGAAAAAGAGCCTGCGGGTTTTGTGCCACATCCCGCAGCCTACGCCCATGGGGCGCAGGGCCGCGCTTTTTCACGCTGCGATGTTTTGCGGCGCGTTTGATCAAAAGGCGTCCTATGTGAAGAAAGGACTGTGTGCAGTGATTGAGTTCCACAACGTTTCTAAAACGTACGAAAACGGCACCATGGCACTCAAAGACGTAAGCCTGCAAATTCAAAAAGGCGAATTTGTGTTTATCGTCGGCGCTTCCGGCGCTGGCAAGAGCACCTTCCTCAAGCTCATCATGCATGAGGAAACGCCGACCAGCGGCACAATCCGCGTGGGGAAGTTTGATCTGGCCGCAATGAAAAAGAAGGAGATTCCGCTGCTGCGCCGCACCATGGGCGTGGTTTTTCAGGATTTTCGCCTGATCCCCAAGATGACGGTTTATGATAACGTGGCTTTCGCCATGCGCGTCATCGGCGCCCGCCCGGCGGAGATCCGGCAGCGCGTGCCGTTTGTGCTTCGGCTGGTGGGCCTGATGACAAAGGCCTCCTGCTACCCGGAGGAACTCTCCGGTGGAGAGCAGCAGCGCGTCGCCCTTGCGCGGGCGCTAACCAACAATGCCAACCTGATTATTGCGGACGAGCCTACGGGCAATATCGATCCCACCATGTCCTATGAGGTGGTAAAGCTCTTAACCTGCCTCAATGAAATGGGGACGACCATTGTCATGGTAACCCATGAGCACGAGCTTGTGCGCGCTTTTGACCGCCGCGTGATTACCTTGGGTAACGGCTGCATCGTTGGCGATACGGCGGCACAAGCGCCTCAGGAGCCAGACGTACCGCAGCCCATTGAGCCGCTTTCCGATGCGGTTCAGGCGGGAGGTGCCCTATGAAAAAAAGAGGTAGTTTTGCATATTTAACCAAAGAGGGATTTCGCAGCCTTTGGTCGAACCGGCTGATGAGCGTTGCCTCCATCGCCGTATTAATGTCGTGCATGATTATCATCGGCTGTGCGTCGATGATCTTTATCAATATCAATGGCATTCTGGGCCATATTGAGCAGCAGAATGTGATGATGGTCTTTCTGGAGGATACCGTTGGAAAAGAGGAGGCCGATCAGTTGGGCGTAGAGATCAAGGCGCTGCCCAACGTCAAGGGATGTGTGTTTATCTCCAAGGATTCCGCATGGGAGAAGCAGATGGAAAGCCTTGGCGAAGACGCTGCTCTGCTGGAAGGCTTGGGCGAGAATCCGCTGCCGGACGCCTATAAAGTAACGGTGGACGATCTCTCGCGCTTTGAAGAAACCGTTGCAAGCCTAAAAATTTACCCGGCGTGCTTTCCATTCAGGAAAACAGTGAGCTTGCCGGAAAGGTGATGGAGATGCGCCAGTCTGTTACAGCCATTGCCGGGATTATCATTGGCATGCTGCTGTTGGTATCCTTGTTTATCGTGTCCAACACTGTCCGGCTGACGATTTTCAGCCGCCGGCTGGAGATCAGTATTATGAAGGACGTCGGTGCAACCGATGGCTTTATCCGCTGGCCGTTTATGGTGGAAGGGATGGCAATCGGCGTTTTATCCGGAGTGCTGTCTCTTGGGGCCGTGTGGGGAATTTATGCGCTGGCGATCAAGGCGTTCAGCAGTGTGCTCGTTGCTTTCGGAATAGGTGCGGCGCCGTTTTCCGCCTATGCGGGCTGGATTTTGCTCGGCTTTATTGCGCTGGGCTTACTCACCGGCATGGTGGGCTGTGCGATTTCAATGAAGCGCTATTTAAAAAATGGAGGTGGAAGCCTTGGATAAAGGGAAAAAGGGGCTGCGCTCGTTGTTGTGTATTTTGCTTGGCCTTGGGGATTTTTTTGCTCGGCCCAGGGCGGATGCCCTATGCAAGGGCTTCAACGATTGAAGATTTGCAGGATCAATACAACCAGCTTGACCAGCAGATTGCCGCCAATAAGAAAAAGCTGAGTGCGATTGCTTCCGATATGGCGGATCAGCAGGCATATATTGATGCGCTCAATGAGCAGGTTGAGGCGCTACAGAAGCAGGCTGAGGTCCTACAGGAGCGCATTGCGCTGCTCAACAGCGATATCAGCAGCCTGAACCGTCAAATTGAAAGCTTGAATACGAAAATTACCCAAACGCAGCAAAAGGCTGATGATCAGCAAAAGCAGGTGGAAGAAACCTTTGAATTGCTGAAAAAACCGAATGCGCGCCCTATATATGTCCGGCGGCGGAACCCAGCTGGAGTTTTTGTTAGAGGCGGGGGATTTTGAAACTTTTCTGACGCGCACCGAACTGCTGCGCGGGGTGGCAAAGCACGATACGGAGCTTGCCGACCGCCTGTCGGAAGAGGTAGCTTCCTTCAACAAGCTGATTCGGAGCATGGAGGCGGACAAGGCCTCCTTACAGGAGCAGCAGAAAACACTAGTTGCTCGGCAAAGGGATGTGACAGCCTCTGCTCAGCAGCTGAGCGCAAAAGAGGATGAGGTGAACGAGAACGTTCAGAAGACGAACGCCTACATCCGGCAGCTCGATAAAAACAGCGCCGCCTATCAAACGCAAATGAAAAAGCTTCAGGCCGACCGGGATGCCATTGATGCACAGATTGCCGCTTACATACGCGAACATGCGTCGTCTTCCGGCGGCAGCAACGGCGGCTCTTCCTCGGGCGGATCTTCTTCCTCAGGCGGGTCTTCGTCAGGCAGCCAGAATACCACGAGCCAATATCTGCTTTGGCCGCTGCCCGGCTACCACTACATCACCTCTTATTTCGGCCCGCGTGACCTGGCAGGTTATAAATACCATTACGGAATTGATATCAGTGGCAGCGGAGTTTACGGCCACGATATCGTGGCTGCGGAGAGCGGCACTGTCCTGCTCGCCCAGACGGATAAATCCTGGGGTAAATTCCTCCTGATTGATCATGGCAACGGCATGCTTACGCGCTATGCGCATTGCAGTAAGCTCTTGGTTTCCCAGGGGGATCGGGTAAAGCGCGGCCAGGTGATCGCTAAGGTGGGCGATACAGGCAACGTAACCGGCCCACACCTGCATTTTGAGGTTTACGAGGGAGATCAACGGTATAATCCGCTGAATTATCTTGACCCGAAGGATTATAAGTGACAAAAGAGAGGTAGCCTATGAATAAGAAAGTACCACTCGGCGTGACCATTGCGCTCATTGTTGTGGCTATCACCGCTTCCATTGCAATTACAATGGAGATCGCAATGCACACCTATGATAATCTGATTGAGGATCTTCCCAAGCGGGAGGAGATGTATTCCGGGCTTTCCGAGCTGGATGATATTGTGCGGAAGAATTATTTCGGCAAAATTGACGACCAGCTGCTCAATGCCAAACTTTCCGGCGGGTATATACAGGGATTAGGGGATGACTACAGCTATTACATGACGGCGAATGAATATGTTACCTATTATAACCGGATCCACGGCAAGATGTCCGGCATCGGTATCAGCGCCGCGCTCAATCCGGATACGGGATTCATCTCCGTAGCAGAAGTTAACGCAGGTTCGCCTGCTCAAAATGCGGGCCTCCGAAAGGGCGACCAGATCATCGCCATCGGCGATACGGAGGTTACGAAGGATAATTATGACACAATGGTCAAAAACCTGGAGGGCGATAAGCTCACCAGCATTGATATCACCTATCAGCGCGGCGGTGAGAAAAAAACAGTCAATGTGATGCGCGGATACAGTGTGAAATCTGTCTACCATGAGATCATCGGCACAACAGGCTATATTCGCATCACCAGCTTTTATGAAAATACGGCAACGCAGTGCCAGGAGGCGCTGGATGCTTTGGCAAAGGAGAATATCAAGAGCATCGTCGTTGATGTGCGCAATACCTCTGAAGGCATGATGGAATATGCCGCCAAGGTGATTGATCTGTTTGTGCCTCTGGCCACAGAAGGCAACAAGGCCATTGCCCTAGCTGTCAATAAAAAGGGCGACACAGTGGAGACCTTTACCTCCGATGCAAAGGATTATGCAGGGCAGATTTGCGTGCTGGTCAATCGGAACACCCAAGGCCCAGCTGAGCTTTTTGCCTGCGATTTGAGGGATTTTGATAAGGCTCAGCTGATTGGGGAAATCACCAAAGGCAATGGAAAGCGGCAGCAGGTATTCAACCTCTCCGATGGGGGAGCGATTGTGCTGACTACCGCTTCGATCCTGCCCTATAAGAGCGAGAACTTCGACGGCGTCGGCGTGGCGCCTGATGTGGAGGTAGCGCTGACGCAAGAGCAGCTGGAGCAGTTGGAAATTTTGCCGCACGATCAGGATGCGCAGCTGCAAAAGGCGCTTGAAATGCTCAGTGGCGTTTGATGGCATAGGCGGATTGTGGAAATTCGAATCAGCCGTTAAAAATTGGAAGCGTGCTGCAAAAGCTCACTGCTTGCAGCACGCCTTTTTTGGCTGCTACCGGTTCTGTTAGAAAAACCTTGTAAAAGGGAGCGAAAAGGCGGTCAGATTTGCATGCCTTTTGGCTTAATTGTACGGATTTTTCGCCCGATCTGCTTTATCAGGATAAAATACTTGTAAAATCAGGATAAAAATATTATAATAAGGCGTAAATCTGTCCGGAGTGGGCCGCGTGTGCGCCACTGTGTCATCTGACGGAGGCGCCGGTTTCCGCAACACAGTGGTTTTTCCTTTTGAAATACGGCTGTTTCTGTCGGGCGGGTTGGGCGCGGAAGGCTTCCGCCGCGCAGAAAAGGATGATAGTTCATGCGTATATCAGTTGCGATGGCAGTGTATCACGGAGAAGCTTATCTCGATGCGCAGCTGTCCTCCATTTTGTCTCAGCTTGAGCCAGAGGACGAAATAATCGTATCAGACGATTGTCCCGGCGGCAAAACGGAGGAGATTGTCCGCCGCTTTGCCGAACAAGACCAGCGCGTGCATTATGTGCAGGGGCCGGGCCGCGGGTTGATTGCCAATTTTGGGCATGCGATCTCCCTGTGCGGGGGAGACGCCATTTTTCTCAGCGATCAGGATGATGTTTGGATGCCGGGCAAAGCCAACAAGGTGAAGGCTGCGTTGGAGGCAGGCGCTTTGCTTGTGTTGCATGACGCTTGTGTCACGGATGCGGACATGCATCCTTTGGAGCCCTCCTTTTTTGCTGTTCACGGATCAAAGCCCGGTTTTGGGGCCAATTTGATTCGCAATTCCTTTATGGGCTGCTGTATGGCTTTTCGCAGAGAGCTTTGCGGGGCGATTCTACCGCTCCCGGAGGGCATCCCTATGCACGATCAATGGATCGGTCTGATTGCAACCAGGTTGGGCCGCGTTGTTTTTTTAGAAGAGCCGTTGCTCTTTTACCGCCGCCATGGCGGAAATGTATCCGGTGGTAAAACTTCGGTTTCCACGAAGTTGCGCTGGCGTTTGTCGCTGGTCAACCAGTTGCTGCGGCGTTTTTATCTGCTTTCACGCCACGGCGAGAACAAGCTGGAAAACTGAAACGGGCTTAGATCGTTTTTCGTTTGTTTGCATGGAGGGGAAAACGATCCGTTTGTCCGCGTGAAAGGAACGATCACAACATATGGAAGAATATACAGTGTCTGGCTGTATTGTAACGCATAATAATCGAAAATGCGTCCGGAAAGCGGTGGAAACTTTTTTCCAGTGCACAAAGGGGGTAACAAGCCGCCTTTTTATTGTGGACAATGGTTCCACGGATGATACGGTTGCGCTGCTGCGCCAGCATTTTCCCGCCGAGCGGTTTCCCAATTTGGAGATCATAGAAGAAGGGCAAAACCACGGTTTTGGCGGTGGTCACAATTTGGTTCTTCCCAAGCTGCATTCCAAATATCACGCGATCATCAATCCGGATATTTTTTTAAAAGACGATGTGCTGACCGAAATGGTGCATTATATGGAGGAGCATGAGGAAATCGGGTTGCTTTCGCCCCGCATCTGCTTCCCGGATGGGCGGGAGCAGATTTTGGGCAGGCGCAACCCTTCCCTGCGCTATCTCATCGCCAGCCGATTTCAGCGGGATGATCCAGAAAACCCAATTCTACGCGAATACGCAATGCTCGATGAGGGGACGGACCATCCCTTTGAAATTGAAAACGCATCCGGATGCTTTATGTTGCTGCGGACTTCTCTGTTTCAGCAAATCGGCGGGTTTGATCCGCGCTATTTTATGTATTTTGAGGATGCGGATTTAACGCGCACCATTCGCAAATATGCGAAGGCTGTCTGTTATCCCCTCGCTACTGTATACCATGCGTGGGAGCGGGGCAGCGCGCATAACACAAAGCTGTTTTTGATCCATGTCCATTCAATGCTTTCTTATTTTACCAAATGGCTCGGCCGTAGAGAGGCCTATCATGAGAAGAAGCGAGGCGTTCATGAATGACGGCAGTCACACCGGCATCCCCAGCGGCGGGCAATCCAGGTCGGCCCCCGCGTAAACAGTATGTTAAAAATTTTTGGAAATATCGTTTTTTGCTCAGGGAACTGGTCAACAAAAATATTAAGCTCCAATATCGGAACTCTGTGTTGGGCCTGTTTTGGACGTTTTTGCAGCCGCTGCTCACGATGATCGTGCTCAGCCTCGTGTTTGGCCAAATTTTCGGCCATGACGAGACCAAAATTTTGAATTATCCCACTTATCTGCTTTGTGGCCGCTTGATCTATGAGTTTTATACGCAGGCGACCAAAAAATCAATGCGTTCCATTTTGGGCAATGCTGCTATTATTAAAAATGGTGTATGTGCCGAAATATATTTATCCGCTTTCTAATATTATTTCCACCTTTGTCACCTTTTTGATCTCCCTTACGGTACTAGCGGTTGTAATGGGATATTTTATGATTTTTACCGACACGAAAATTGCATCTGACCCCTTATGTGTTTCTCGCTATTGTGCCGATTTTGATTTTGTCTGATCCTGTGCATGGGCGTAGGAATGATTCTCGCTACGATGCACGTGTTCTTCCGGGATGTGGAATATCTCTATGATGTGTTCTGCATGCTTTTGTTTTATTTAACGCCGATTTTCTATCAGGTTGATCAGCTTCATTTGCAAACGTGGATGAAATATGCCCTGATGGCCAATCCACTGTATTCTCTGGTTTCCATGTTTCGCTCCTGCGTTCTGTTCGGCGAGATGTGGAATATGAACTGGCTTTATTATTCCCTCGGCTTCGCTCTCGTTTCGCTCCTGATTGGCTTTTATGTATTTTTATAAGAATCAGGATAAATTCATTTTGCATATTTTAGGAGGCGGAAAACGTGGGGAATCCAGTCATTGAAGTTGACAATATCAGCATGATGTTCAACCTGAATAAGGAAAAAATAGACAATCTCAAGGAATACGTGATTAAATTTCTGACCCGTAAGCTGCATTTTACAGAATTTTGGGCGCTGCGTGATATTTCTTTCTCTCTCCAGAAGGGCGAGCGGCTCGCGTACTGGGGTTTAACGGCGCGGGAAAGAGCACGCTGCTGAAGGTGCTCTCCGGCGTGATGAAACCCACGAAGGGCTCAGTGACCGTCCATGGCACGATTGCGCCGCTTTTGGAGCTGGGAGCGGGCTTTGATATGAACTACACGGGGAAGGAAAATATCTTTTTATACGGCGCGACGATGGGCTTTTCTCGGAAGTTTATGGAAACAAAATACGACGAAATTTTGGAATTCTCTGAGCTTCAGGAATTTATTGATGTGCCAATGAAAAACTATTCTTCCGGGATGCGCGCGCGCCTTGGGTTCGCGGTAGCCACTGTGGTTGATCCGGAGGTTTTGATCCTCGACGAGGTGCTCTCTGTGGGCGATGCCCGGTTCCGCCAGAAGAGCGAAGCAAAGATTATGAATATGTTTGACAAGGGGACAACGGTTGTTTTCGTATCGCATAATACGGACCAGGTGCGCCGCATCTGCAATCGTGCCATCCTCCTGCAAAAGGGCCAGATCATCGCGCAGGGAACCACAGAGGAGGTCTGTGCGATTTATGATGAAATGACCAAGAAAAAATAAAGGAATCAAGGATGCCAACTGTCTGATTTTCAGCGGGCGGCTTTGTCGGAGCCGGCCTTCCGGAAAGAAAGGATCGTGAATCAAATGGTTTTTGCAGTGGTGCTTGCCGGCGGCGTGGGCAGCCGGATGGGAAATACGCAGACACCAAAGCAGTATTTGCCGCTTGGGAGTAAGCCGATTATCGTTCACACCATCGAAAAGTTTTTTGTGAACGCCGCGTTTGAAAAAGTGCTGGTTCTATGCCCCAAAGCCTGGGTTGCACATACGCGGAATATGGTTGTGAAAAGCCTAGGGAAAACAGACCGCGTAGAAGTAATCGAGGGTGGCTCCTCCCGAAATGATACGGTTTATCGCGCGCTCTGCCATATTGAATCCAACTATGGTATGGATGAGGAAACGGTGATTGTTACGCATGACGCGGTGCGCCCCTTTGTAACCCACCGGATCATCTCTGAAAATATTGCCGCCGCCCGGCAATACGGCGCGTGTGATACGGTCATTCCAGCCACAGATACGATTGTAGAGAGCCAAAACGGTTCAGAAATCTCCAACATTCCGCCCCGCTCCCAGATGTATCAGGGGCAAACGCCGCAGTCCTTCCGCGCCAAAAAGCTCAAAGAGATCTATGAAAGCCTCACACCGGCGGAGAAGGATAGCTTGACGGACGCCTGTAAAATCTTTGTCATGAAGGGAGAGCCGGTTTATCTGGTAGAAGGCGAGGTTTTCAACATTAAGATTACCTATCCATACGACCTAAAAGTGGCTCAAACGCTGCTAGGAGGGGATGCAGCCGATGATTAACGCGGTTTATCAGCTCATTGCGCCCCGCATGATTGATGTGACCTATCAGGAGATGCATCTGTCTGGCAGCCAGGTCTTGATTCGGCCGCTTTATCTCTCTATCTGCCATGCCGACCAGCGCTATTATCAGGGGATGCGTTCAGAGGCCGCCTTGAAGGCGAAGCTGCCGATGGCGCTCATCCATGAATGTGTTGCCGAAGTCATCTATGACCCAACCGGCGCCTTTCAGGTGGGCGATCGGGTGATTCCGATCCCCAATTCCCCCACACAGACGGATGATATCATTGCAGAGAATTATCTGCGCTCTAGTTTTTTCCGCTCCAGCGGATACGATGGTTTTTTGCAGGATTATGTGATGCTTAAGCCTGATCGGCTGGTGCCGGCGCCGAAAAGCGTGCCGCTCCAGGTGGCCTCTTTTACGGAGCTCATCAGCGTTAGTCGCCATACGATTTCCCGCTTTGATTCTATTGCGCATGCGCGGCGAGATCGCATTGGCGTTTGGGGCGATGGCAATCTCGGCTTTTTTACAGCGCTTCTGCTGCACTATCTCTACCCGGAAACGGAGCTGTATGTGTTCGGTACGGTGGCGGAAAAGCTCGCCTATTTCACGTTTGCTCAGGAAACCTTTTTGGTAGACAAGCTGGAAGATAGCGTTATGGTCGATCATGCGTTTGAATGTGTTGGGGGCTCCGGCTCCCGCAGCGCAATCAATCAAATCATTGACCATATCAATCCAGAGGGCACAATTGCAATCATGGGCGTCTCCGAAAATTTTGTGGAGATTAACACCCGCATGATGCTTGAAAAGGGGCTGCGCATGTTTGGCAGCAGCCGCAGCGGCCGCAAGGACTTTTTGCAGACGGTTGAGCTGCTCGACCGCTATGAGGAGCTTGGTCATTATTTTGAAAACCTGGTGGGCGCACAGGTAGACGTTCGTGAGATTTCAGATATCCACAACGCCTTTAATTTGGATTTTAATCGTAATTTCGGAAAAACGGTTTTGAAATGGGAGAAATAACACAACAATTTTGATATAGAAAGGGCGTATTGCGAAAATGTGCATGGCTACATTTTGCAGCGCCCCTTCCTGTTATACGCGGGCTTGACGCTTTTGTCTGAGGATGGAAAGGAGAGGATGGCAGCTTGACGCCAAAAGTATCCGTTGTGATTCCTGCCTATAATGCGCAGCAATATTTGGGAGAAACCCTCGACTGCTTGGCCGTTCAAACACTGCGGGAGATTGAGGTGCTTGTGGTGGATGACGGCTCCGCCGACAGCACGCCGGAGATCCTGCGGGAATATAGCGAAAAATACCCCTTTATCCGGGCGATTCGTCAAGAAAACGCTGGGGTTGCCGCCGCGCGCAATCGGGGGATTCAGGAGGCAGCAGGAGAATATCTCTACTTTTTGGATTCCGATGACCTGATCGAGCCGGATGCGTTGGAGCGGCTTTACCAAACCGCCAGGCAGCACGAGGCGGAGCTGGTGATCTGCAAAATTCAAAATTTCAGCCGCACGGGGACAAGCTGGCAGGAGCATGCCGGCCTGTTGTCGCAGCGGGATACGATCAATCCCTATGATTATGATCTCCTATGGAATTATCTGGTCGGTAATAAGCTATATCTGACGCGGCACCTGCGGGAGAGCGGTGTGCTTTTTCCGCCGCTGCGCTACTCGGAGGATGGCGCGTTCAATATGCGCTATGCTTACTGCTGCACCCGCATCAGCGGCTGCCCAAACACTTTTTTGCGCTATCGCCGCCGGGTGGCGTCGGAGGGTTTTTCCGTCAGCCAGACGATTAGCCTGCCGCTACTACGGGATTATATGGCTGCCAACGGGATGATTTATGATGCGGCGGCGGAAGCCCTCAAGCTGCCTACGCAGGGGGTTGACCGGGAGGCCTATCTGGACGAGGTGCTGTATAAAACGGCCTATGTGCTAATCGCGCAGTTTTACAGGCTTTTTTGGCGGGCGGATGAGGCATGTATCACCTATATCGCGCAATCCCTGCGCAAATTGCGGGAGCAAATGTCGGCCGACCGTTTTACACAGCTCTGTGATTTCAACAGCGATATCGAGGTGCGCGAGCTGATTGAGGATCGGGAAATGATGGCGAAGCATGCCCGTGTGTCATTTTTTGTAACGGCGAAAGGGTCGCGGGATCAGATGGAGGCTCTTTTTGAATCGCTCTACATGCAAACAATGCCGTGCTTCGAGGTGTTTGTGCCGCAATCCACAGCAGATGCGGGGCTGATTCCGGCACAATGGGCGGCCTGCGCCAACCTGCATGTGCTGCCGGATCACAGCTTCCTTTCCACGGCCAAAAAGCAGGCGCGTGCACGCCTGCATGCCCGTCTGCGCACCTGTAATGCGCTTGATCCGCGCCTGCTGCGCTTTTTATACCGCTTCCCGATCCCGGCAGGGCTGAAGCAAACGGCCTTCAGTGTGCTTGTACAGATGCTGATCGTTTATTTTAAAAGGCAGAATGCCGCTTGAAGCCATAAAGCTAGAAGCGCACGAAACGAAGCGTAAGGAAAGGGGCGTTATCTGTGAAGCGGCTGTTTTTTACTCTGTATGCCGCAATGTTTCATCTGTTTCGGGTTTTTCCGGTGCAGAAAAAGCGCGTTGCATTGATCTCAATGCATAACGCGGATTTTCACGATGGCCTGGGTGAGGTGGAACGGGCGTTTCAGGGCAAAAAGGAAGGCTATTTTTTTACCAAAATCACGCGCCGGGATCTTTGCCTGCAAACAAATGCGGGCCCGGTCGCCTTTTTGCGCTCTGTTTGTCGTGCGATCGGTTTTTTTACCCGGAAAGCCTATGGGCTAGCCCGTTCTCGTTATATTTTTCTCAATGATAATTTTATGCCGCTGGCAAGCCTGCATTTGGGTAAAAAGGTGGTTGTAACGCAGCTTTGGCATGCAGAGGGCGCCTTTAAACGCTTTGGGCAGGATATCAGCCAACCGCCGGAAATCCGTGCGCGCGAAGCAGCGGGCAACGCCAAGCTGACCTTTGTCATTTGCTCTTCTGAAAGTGTTGCGCCGCATTATGCAAGCGCCTTTCATGTGCGCCCGGAGCAGGTGCTTCCGCTTGGCTCACCGCGGACCGATTTTTTCTTCCGTCCGCAGGATATCACGGCTCTGCGCGCCCGTTTTAATGAGCAATACCCGCAGTGCAGGGGAAAAAAGCTGGTGCTCTATGCGCCAACCTTCCGGGATGACCCGGAAAAGGATCGGGAGCTGCTTTCCCGGCTGGATACGGGGCTTTTCAACCGATATCTGGGCGAGGAGTATGCGCTGTTGGTGCGGCTGCACCCACAGATTCATGCGGATACACGCACGCTGGAGGGAGCAGTCGATTTAACCGCATATCCGGATGTGAGCGAATTGGTGCTCCTATGTGATGTGTTGGTGACGGACTATTCCTCCATTGTGATGGATTTTGCGTTGCTGCGCAAACGCTGCATCTTTTATGCGTTCGATTTGGAGGAATATGAGAAGGACCGGCCGTTTTATTTTGACTATGAATCCTTCGTGCCGGGCAAAATCGTCCGGACGATGCCCGAATTGCTCGATGAGATTGAGCATGGCGTCCTTGACCTTGCGCGGCTGGAGCGATTCCGCGCGTTCCACTTTGGTCGGCCGGATGGCGGTGCGGCCGTTCGCGTTGTGGATTACGTAACAAAAGCTCCCTATCCTTCATAAGCTTTTGTGAGTCCCACCGCTGGGGCTCACATTTTTGTAATTTTTTGCAGCCCGGTTTTTTAAAAAAAGGCGGCTTTTTTTTATCAAAACGGAAAGGATGCGTTGTGTTGATGCTGATGCGGGAGATTATCCGGAAAAAAAGGGATGGAGAAGCGCTGACAGATGCGGAAATTGCATTTTTTATCCGCGGGTATCTGAACGGAAAAATCAGAGATTTTGAAGCTTCCGCGCTGCTGATGGCGATCTGTTTTCAGGGGATGGATGAGCGGGAAACCCTCACGCTGACGCTTGAGATGGCTCGTTCCGGCGAACAGCTTGATCTGTCCTCTCTTTCGGGCGTAGCGGCCGATAAACACAGCACAGGCGGCGTGGGGGATAAAACGACGCTGATCGTGGCGCCGCTAGTCGCTGCAATGGGTGGCCGTGTGGCAAAAATGTCCGGGCGAGGGCTCGGCCATACGGGCGGCACCATTGATAAACTGGAAGCGATCCCCGGCTTTCAAACGTCGCTTTCCCGCAAGCGATTTTTGCGGCAGGTGGAAGAGATCGGCCTGTGTGTTGCCGGGCAGACGGGTGAACTCGCCCCGGCGGACAAAGCGCTATATTCCCTGCGGGATGCAACTTCCACGGTGGAGAGCATCCCTCTGATTGCCTCCAGTATTATGAGCAAAAAGTTAGCGGCTGGCGCGCAGTGCATCGTTCTTGACGTTAAATGCGGCAGCGGCGCCTTTATGAAAACAGAAGAGCAGGCGCGTCAGCTTGCGCAAGAGATGGTGCGCATCGGCAGGGGCGCGGGGCGGCGGGTTTCCGCTCTGATTACCAACATGGATATTCCGCTGGGCTATGCCATCGGGAATGCGCTGGAGGTGATTGAGGCGGCAGAGATCCTGCGCGGCAGGGGGGATCAAGCATTGACCCGGCTGTGCGTGGCTCTAAGCGCGCAGATGATGGCTCTAAGCGCGCAGGGGAGCATAGCCTTTTACGAGAAAAAGGCGGAGGCGGCGCTCCAGGATGGCTCTGCCTTTCAGAAGCTGCGGGAGCTAGTGCGCGCGCAGGGCGGGGATGATTCTGTTTTGGAGCACCCGGAGCGTTTTCCACAGGCAAAAGTAAAAATGCCCGTATTATCACCTGAATCCGGGTTTATCATCCATATGGATGCAGAGCTGATCGGCCGCGCCGCTATGCTGCTCGGCGCGGGGCGTGTCGAGAAGGAGGGTGCGATAGACCCGGCGGCGGGAATCGTTCTGCGAAAGAAAACGGGGGATTTCGTCCACCGGGGGGAAACGGTTGCGCAGCTGTTTACCAATCTCGAAGCGGAGGGGCAGATTGCACAGGCGGCGGCGCTGTTTCTTACGGCGATCCATTTTTCACAAATCCAGCCGGTCGAAGAAGCGTTGATTTACAACGTAATTGGAGAAAATCGGGAATAACAGCGTAAAACGTATTTACCTCTGCTTCTCAGATATGCTATACTAAAAAGAGATACTATCGGAGAGGAGAATAGGGCGAGATGAAGCATCGCTTGGAAGATTACCCGGGTGCAGGTGAGCTGACGCTTTGGTATGAAAAACCCGCACATACGGATTATAAAGGCTGGGAGCAGCAGGCGCTGCCCATCGGCAATGGATATATGGGAGCAAAGGTGTTTGGCGGCATTCGCCGCGAACAAATCCAATTTAATGAAAAAACGTTGTGGACAGGCGGCCCCGGCACGCCGGGCTATGCGCTCGGCTGCACAAGGGATGATAACGGCCAGGCGATGCATGAAATTCAAAATATGCTCGCAGCAGGGGAAAATGAAGCGGCTGAGAAAGCGATGCGCGGCCTTCAGGGCTCTGAAGCGGGCCTTGGCGCCTACCAGAATTTTGGAACGATGTTTTTTGATTTTCCCGGCCTGCGTGAGCGCTCCTGTAGGCAATATCGCCGCACGCTTGATCTGCGCACGGCTGTTTCCTGCGTTAGCTTTGCGCACAAGGGGCTGCGCCACACGCGCACCTGCTTTATGAGCTATCCGGATCATGTGTTCGTTGCAAAGTTTGATGCGGACGGCAGTGAAAAGATCAGCTTTCGCTTTTGGGTGGAGTCTGCGCAAAAAGGGAAATGCCGTGTCAAAGGGGCGGATACGCTTCTCCTTTCCGGTTCCCCACGCGGCTGTGTGGGCGGAAAGGATAGCCCGGATGCAAACAACTTGCGCTATGCTGCGGCCTTCCAAATCGTTGTCAATGGTGGAACGGTAAAGCCGCACGGGGAGGATTCCCTAGTGGTCAGCGAGGCGGATAGCGCTGTGCTCTACCTCTGCGCGCAGACGGATTATGAAGATCAATTTCCGCATTACCGCAGCGGGATTGACCCGGTTCCGCAGGCGTTGCAGCGTGTGCAGGTTGCGGCGGAAAAGGGTTATGAGGCGCTTTATCAGGCGCATCTGGCGGATTATCAGGCGCTTTTTGACCGAGTGGAAATCCAGGTGGGGCAGGAGGAGGAGACCTCCCTACCGACCGATAAGCTGTTAAAAAAATATAAAAAGGGGCGGCAGAGCAGGTTGTTGGAGATGCTCTATTTTCAATATGGGCGCTATCTCTTGATCGCCTCTTCCCGTGTGGGGAGCCTGCCGGCGAACCTGCAAGGCGTATGGAATGCCAAAAACAACCCGGCCTGGCAGAGCGATTATCATCTGAATGTAAACCTGCAAATGAATTATTGGCTAGCTCACACCACGAATTTGAGCGAAACCACTTTGCCCCTCTTGCGCTATCTCCAGGCCATGCGTAAGCCTGGCCGTATTGTGGCGGCGAAATATGCAGGCGTTGGCGAACGGCTCGCAAACGGTGAGCCGGATCCGTCCAAGCCGACTGGATGGATGGCGCATACGCAGACCAGCCCGATGGGAATGGTTGGCCCCGGCAGCGACTGGCGCTGGGGCTGGGCACCCGCAAACGGCGCCTGGATGCTGCAAAATGCTTATGATTGCTATACCTTCAGCGGCGATGTGACGCTGCTTGCCAAGGAAATTTATTCAATGATGGAGGAATGCGCGCGCCTGTGGACACAGCTGCTGATTTTTGATGCAAAGAGCGGCCGCATGGTATCCTCTCCGAGCTTTTCCCCGGAAAATGGGCCGGTTACCGCAGGGGATACTTATGATCAGGAGCTTGTGTGGCAGCTCTATACCGATGTGCTGGATGCTGCGCGTGTATTGGCAGAAAACGGTTGGGAGGGCTTGCCGGATCAGGCGCTGCTTGAAACAATTCGCAAGCAGCTGCCCCTTTTAAAACCGCTTCAGGTGGGCAAATGGGGACAAATTAAGGAATGGTTTTTTTGAGGATCAGTGGCCTGACCGCGGCTTTAAAACCAAAAAAGTGCAGAACCATCATCGTCATATGTCGCATCTGCTTGGCCTCTATCCTGGCAGCCATATCACTGCGCAAACGCCGGAATATCGGCATGCCGCCCGTGTTTCTATTGAGGATCGGGGCGACGGCGGGACCGGCTGGTCAAAAGCGATGAAAATCTGCGCTTGGGCGCGCCTGCTTGATGGCAATCACAGCTATAAAATGCTTGGAGAGCTTTTAAGGCACAGCACGCTCGATAACCTCTGGGACACCCATCCGCCCTTCCAGATCGACGGGAATTTTGGTGCGGCTGCGGGCATTGCGGAAATGCTTTTGCAAAGCCATGCGGGTGTGATACAGCTTTTGCCCGCCCTGCCCGACGCATGGGCAACCGGCAGCTTCAGGGGCCTTGTGGCGCGTGGGAATTTTGTGATTGATCTAGCCTGGCAGGAGAAAAAGCTCGTGGAGGGCAGCATTCATGCCCGCGCAGGCGGTGCGTGCAAGCTCTCCTATCCCGGCATCCACACCGTGCATATTTTGGATCAGAACGGCACGCCCGCCGCTTTTGCAGTGCTCGATGCGGATACGATTGTGTTGGATACCAAACAGGGAATGTCCTATTCCATTCGGCGGTGAAGGTGACACGCCTTGATTTACCGCCTGTAAAATAACGCGGTAAAAGGGGCAAATGTCCATGGGCTCAAAAGGCGTGTTGGGCTGGCGGCGTTTTCTCTTTACCGCAAAAGGTTGACGGTTTCTATGGAGAAATTGTAGAGCTGCAATTTTAGATATTCTTCCAACCCGCTCCGGTTTCTCTTTGTACGGAGGGAGATTCTCGATGAAACGCAAATCCGCCTCTCCTTTCACGAATTTTTGTTGCACACGCGGGAAGAGGTTCCTGTGCGGCGGAGCGTATATCTGCGCCGTAAGTTCGGCGCAGGTTATGAAACGCTTGTGCGGAGCCTTGGCGACTATGTTTCCTGCGATACGGCCCGGCTTCCGGATGGGAATTTGGCCGTGCTTTATCCCGGAGGAGAGCTCGGATTTTTTTCAAAAGAGGGCCGGCCGGTCTGGCGCGGGGAATTGACCTATCGCGGAGCAGGGGTTTCCGACTTGGCAGTAGATGGGGAATTTTTTTTGGTCGGCTGTGCCGGAGCAAAATGCTGTGATCTGCTTTTCCACGGCGACGAAACGGATTGCTCTACGCATCAGCGGCGGCACGCAGCGCGCGTTTGACGGGCCGTGTTCGCTTGTGCGGTATGGACGGGTGCTGTATGTATGTAATGAGCGTTCGCACCAAATTAGCACACTTAGCCTCGACCGGTATGCGGTGCGGGATTATCAGCACTTTCAGGAGCCTGTTTATAAAATTTTTTCGTTGGCAAAAGGAGGAAATTGCCGTCTTAGCTTCTGGCGTATACCTCCTGTAATCCCTTCCCAGCCCGGATAAAACGGAGAAAAGGGAAAATACTATTCCCGAATCGTTTTGACGGGCGGGGATGAAATAGATGGAAATCAGCGAAGTAAAAATCAGGCGCATTTATCACCAGGAGGAACGGTTGTGCGCGATGGCCTCCATCGTGATTGACAATGCGGTGGCAGTGCATGAGGTGAAAATCATCAATGGGCCGAATCGCAAATTTATCGCAATGCCCAGCCGTAAGGAAAAAGACGGCACTTACCGCGACCTTGTGCACCCGCTCAATCGGGCTGCGCGCGAGGAGATTGAGCGTGCCGTATTCGCAGCTTATGAGGCGGCCTTGCAGGAGGAACAGCTTCAGCCTCCACAACAGGATCAGCAGGCAGAGCCTGCGCAATAGATGAATTCATCAAAGGGGAGGGAGAGAGCAATGGTTTTGACTCTCCCTCCCCATGTTTGCGCCTGCATCGATCAATTGGAGCAGGCGGGCTTTGAGGCTTGGGCGGTTGGCGGGTGCGTGCGTGATTTGCTGCGTGGCGTCCAGCCGCACGATTATGACTTGACGACGAGCGCCCTCCCGGAGGAGACGCTGCGCCTGTTTCCGCATACGGTTCCAACCGGCATTACATATGGTACGGTCACGGTCATCGCCCAGCGGGAGCCTCTGGAGGTGACGACCTTTCGCACGGAAGAAGCTTACCATGATTTTCGAAGGCCTTCAGGCGTTCTATTTGCGTCGCGGCTTGAGCAAGACCTGGCACGCCGGGATTTTACAGTGAACGCAATGGCTTATGCTCCGTCCAGAGGTCTCACCGATCTGTTTGGCGGGCAGCATGACCTGGAGACGCATGTGATCCGGGCGGTGGGAGATCCATCCGACCGTTTTAAAGAGGATGCCCTACGTGTTTTGCGCGCCTTCCGGTTCGCTTCGCAGCTTGATTTTGCACTGGAAGAGCACACGCTCTGCGCAGCGCTTCTGTATGGGGAAAATCTTGCAAAGATCAGCGCAGAGCGTGTGGCGGCGGAGCTGATGAAATCGCTGGCGGGGCAGAGGCCCTCCGCGCTGGCGCCGTTGCTATGCAACGGAGCGCTTTCCTTTTGTGGGCTTACCTCTACAGAGCATGGCGTTTTTCCATTGCTGGACACGCTTCCGCCGGACGGCGCTTTGCGTCTGGCCGCCCTGTGCCGGATCTGCGGCGCGCAGGTGCATGCCGTCTGCGCCGCGCTGAAGCTGAGTAACGCAATGAATCAATCTGCCGGCGCGTATGAGCGGCAGTTCGCTCAGCCGCTTCCCCAAAGCAGAGCGGAGCTGAAATCGCGTTTTCCAAGCCTGTCGCCGGAGTGCTGGGGGGATTTGCTCGCGGCAAGAGCATGTTTATTCGGGGAGGATAATGCATCCCTGCGCGATCTGTTGCAGGATATTCTAGCGAAGCGCGAGCCATGGCGCACCGGCCAGCTCGCCGTGAATGGACACGATTTGAGAGCGCTCGGCATTCCCGCCGGCCGGGAAACGGGCAAGGCATTACAAATGCTTTTGCAGGCTGTTTTGGAGCATCCGGATTGGAATACAAGAGAGCGGTTGTGCACAATGGCGTCGCAATGGCTGGGAGGGTGATACGATATGTTTGAAAACTATGAGAAGGACTATATCATGCGGCAGATCAAAATGCTCGGCCAACTACTCGCCCGGTTGCTGCTGCGCTCCGATGGTGTGAAATATGAGTTGCCTTTGAAAGCGCCGTATTCAAAGGCGGATGAATTGCATCAAGCGTTGTGCCGCCCTGTTGGCCAGAGGGAAAGATCAACGAGGCGGAAAACTGGCTCTATGAGGAGGTCGGCCAGTTGGGTCTCCCCGGCCTGCGCGTGGCAATTGATTTCTATTTGCAGCTCAATGAGCGGGACGACGCCTATTTGGAGGCGCATAATTTCACACGCGCTGAGATTGAGGATGGGCTGAAAAATATTGCGCAGCAATATGGTGTGGTGCTGTAACAGGCAGTGCTTAAACTCTCGTTTACCTCTTCAGATGTGCAGAAGCGGCTTAACTTCCAGTGGATGCGATATCAAAAATATGGGTTCGGGATTTGGGCAGTCAAACAGAAAAGCGGTGGCGGACGGAATTGGAATGGCAAGCGGGAGGATCCATATGGATGCTGAATTTATCAACATAACAACAGAAAACCTGGCTCAGGAGCATTTATGCTGCATTATCCGCAGCAAAAAGCCCCATCCCGGTATCGACGCAAAGCGGCAGTGGCTTTCGGACCGGCTCAAGGAAGGCCATGTCTTTCGCAAGTTAAACGCAGCAAAGGCCACAGTTTTTATCGAGTACGCCCCTCTGGAAACCGCTTGGGTTCCTATCATTGGCGACAATTTTTACTATGTGTACTGCTTATGGGTTTTGGGCCGCGAAAAAGGAAAAGGATATGGCAGAGCGCTGATGGAGTATTGCTTGGACGAGGCCAGGAAACAGGGGAAATCCGGCGTTTGTATGCTTGGATCGAAAAAACAGAAGGCCTGGCTTTCTGACCAGGCATTTGCGAAGAAGTTTGGGTTTGAGGTGGTGGATACAACCGAGTATGGATATGAATTGTTAGCCGTTTCTTTTGACAAGACAGTGCCAAAGTTTGCAAAAAATGCGAAAAGCCAAGGAATTGAGAGCAAAGAGTTAACAATCTATTATGATATGCAATGCCCCTATGTGGATCAAACGATTCGGGCGATCAAACAGTATTGTGAGACGAATGATGTCCCCGTCTCCTTCATGCAAGTGGATACTTTGCAAAAAGCAAAGGAGTTGCCCTGTGTGTTCAATAACTGGGCTGTGTTTTATCAGGGGAAATTTGAGACAGTTAATTTATTGGATCTGGAGGCCCTAAAAAGAATTTTAAAAAAAGGAAGATAGCATTCGCTTCCCCCATTTATGACTCGCATGCCGTATGAGCAGAATCGGGCATGGCGGCTGTAATAGCAAAATCCCAACGGTTCGAGCTGGCGGCGTATCCGAATAGGAAGAGAGCACGTGGAGCGGATTAGGCGCATCGCGACAGATACAGGTTGGACGAAAGAATGAATATTTATAAGATTGCAACAATACAGGAACATCCGGAATTAAAAAATCGTGCGGCAAACTGGTTTCATGAAAAATGGAATATTCCACTTGAAGCATATTTGGAAAGTATGGAGGCCTGTATACAAAATGCAAATGCGGTTCCACAATGGTATGTAGTCCTATCGGAGGGTAGAATGGTAGGGGGAATTGGCGTCATAGAAAATGACTTTCATAACAGAAACGATTTAACGCCCAATGTTTGTGCCCTCTACGTAGAGCAAACTGATCGCTGTCAAGGGATCGCTGGAAAATTGCTGCGTTATGTCTGTGAAGATATGAAGCAAAAAGGGATTGATACGCTTTATCTCATTACAGACCACACCTCATTTTATGAGCGTTATGGTTGGAAATTTTTATGTATGGTTCAAGGCGATGGTGAAGCAGATTTAACCAGAATGTACATCCATAAGGCGATATAATTTCCCGATCATTGGAATGATGGGATACGCCTGCTTCTTCTAAGGCTCACGCTTTGTTTTACAGTTTGATTGGTTTGGGCTTCCAGCCCAAGGCGGCCTCTGCATGGCAAAAGCGCCTCAAAAGAAACAGGAACACAGCGGGCCTGCCCCCCATAGAATGGTAACGAAGCATTCTATGGGGGTTTTATTTGATGAAAGAGATACACAATTGTCTGGTGATCGGTGGGGATATGCGTCAGATTTATATGGCGGAGGCGCTGGGGCAGGCTGGCTTTACAGTTAGCCTGTTTGGGTTTGAACACCTGGAAGAAACCAATCATGTGGGAAGCGGCAGCTGTCGGGATTATTATGAAGCGCTCAAGGGCAAGGATGCTGTGATCTTTCCTCTGCCGCTGAGCCGGGACAACGTGTCTCTCAATGCGCCCTTTGCCGGGGAAGAGATTCTTTTGGCGGATATCCTGCACGCGGTGGAAAGCGGCCAGATTGTGTTTGGCGGCATGCTGGGCGAGCGGGAAAAGCAGTACTTAAAGCACAGGGGGATCGAGGCGTTTGATTATTTTGCGCGGGAAGAGCTAACGGTGCGCAACGCCGTGGCTACGGCGGAGGGCGTGCTGCAAATCGTCATAGAAGAGCTTCCTATCACAGTGCACGGCTCCCATGCCCTTGTAACGGGTTTTGGGAGAACTTCCAAGACCATTTGCGCCCTTTTGCGCTCGCTTGGCGCACAAGTTACCGTTGCGGCGCGCAAGCAGGCGGATCTCGCCTGGGCGCAGGTGGAAGGGATGCACGGCGTGTTTTATGAAGAATTGCCCGCCTATGCAGGCGGATTCGATTATGTGGTCAATACCGTGCCCGCCCTTGTATTGGGCGGCCAGGTTTTGGAGAAGTTGCAGGCGGATTGCCTGCTTGTTGAAATTGCGTCCGCGCCGGGGGGAATCGATCTGGAGGCAGCCCAAGCGCGTGGGCTCAAAGTGATCAAAGCCAGCTCCCTGCCGGGTAAGGTAGCGCCGAAAACGGCGGGGAGAATCATCAGCGATACGATACGGAATGTCATCAGAGAGGGCAACGGCTGAGCCAAAAACACACCACAGCCGCAGGTTTACGCGGGGGATATGGATTGACGCAAAACACGCCGCATCAGCGCCCGCATCTGTTGACCTTCATGAAAGGGAGAGTTATACATGAGTGAGATTACCGCCGGCTTTGCGATGTGCGGCTCCTTTTGCACCTTTTCCAAGGTGCTCCCTCAGATGAGAGTGCTTTTGGAGAAGGGCATGCATATTGTGCCGATCATGTCGCAAGCGGCTTATAGCATAGATACCCGCTTTGGGAAAGCGGCTGACTTTCGCGTGGAAATTGAAGAAATGTGTGGGGAGAAAATTATCCACACCCTGTTTGATGCGGAGCCTATTGGCCCCAAAAAGCTGCTGGATATCCTGATTATTGAGCCGTGTACAGGCAACACCATCGGGAAGCTTGCAACCGGCATCACGGATACGCCGGTTACGTTGGCGGCGAAGGCGCATCTGCGCAACAACCGCCCTGTGCTTATCGGCGTTTCAACCAACGATGCATTGGGAGCGGCCGCGAAAAATATTGGCCAGCTACTCAATTATAAGAATCTCTATATGATTCCCATGCGCCAAGATGATTGTGTAAAAAAGCCAAATTCTATTGTTGCGGATTTCACAAAAACTTATGATGCCGCCATGGCTGCATTGAACGGCGAGCAACTCCAGCCCGTGTTGGTATAAAAACGCTCGAATGATGCGGTAAAACAAGATCCGCTGCAAAATGCCTCGCATTTTGCAGCGGATCTTTCTGAAAAATCACATTTTTACCGTTTCGAAGCAGACTTTGGGCTTGAGCCGCCCAAAACGGAAACCTCTCCTTTTCTCCCTCCTATGATTCCAATACAATCACCGCCCCTGCGAACCTGCGGCGCGCCGGTATTCCCGCGGGCTTTTGCCGGTGTGGTTGCGAAAGCACTTATTGAAATGGCTCAGGCTGCTGTAGCCGAGCTGGCAAGCAATCTCGATCGTGGTCATCTGTGTCGTTAAGAGCAGACTGCATGCGAAATCCATCTTGGCCTTGGTCAGGTAAGCGGTGACAGTGTCGCCGGTATACTGTCGAAAATACTGGATGACGACAGGGGGCGAGTAGCCTGCCAAACGATAAACATCGGCTGCGCTGCAAGAAATATATTCTGGCGAGTGGATCTTTTGCAAGAGAGCCTGCATCCATTCTGGGCAGTCGGCGGAAAAAGGCCGCCACTTTTTTATATAAAAGGGAGATTGCATGCACCAGCATCTCGCAGATAACCAGCACGCCGAGCCGATCGGGCTCCTCCGCGGAGCGGGCGATGAGGTTCAGCTGCTGTGCACGAGATTGAAAAAAAGCGAGTTCCACATCATTC
>ENA-OQAB01000045-OQAB01000045.1-human-gut-metagenome-genome-assembly--contig:-NODE-45-length-72866-cov-5.461362_pt1 | contig 72866 bp, 89 predicted proteins | sample MGYA00242490_ERZ504517 | MGnify/ENA primary metagenome ERZ504517 (study PRJEB26092, sample SAMD00036298) | human gut metagenome | host: Homo sapiens | study: EMG produced TPA metagenomics assembly of...
CGCTGCATCAGGGTTTCCCCCATTGTGCAATATTCCCCACTGCTGCCTCCCGTAGGAGTTTGGGCCGTGTCTCAGTCCCAATGTGGCCGGTCACCCTCTCAGGTCGGCTACTGATCGTCGCCTTGGTAAGCCGTTACCTTACCAACTAGCTAATCAGACGCGGGTCCATCTCATACCACCGGAGTTTTTCACACTGCTCCATGCGAAGCTGTGTGCTTATGCGGTATTAGCAGCCATTTCTAACTGTTATCCCCCTGTATGAGGCAGGTTACCCACGCGTTACTCACCCGTCCGCCGCTCAGTCAGTTTTAATTCCATCCGAAAACTTCCTTAAAACCGCTTCGCTCGACTTGCATGTGTTAGGCACGCCGCCAGCGTTCATCCTGAGCCAGGATCAAACTCTCATGTTTAAAGTTGATTCTTGTCCAAGATTACTTAGCTTGGCTAATGTTATCTTAAACCGTTTTACTTGGTTTTTGTTCTGAATTTTCTCAAATCCTAAGGTCTAAACCAAACCTTTTGAATTGTTAGAATTTTCAGGGTTTGTGTATTATTCAGTCTTTAATTCTCAAGGTACTTGCAACTTGCGTTGCCAACGCAGAAGGAGGGATTTGAACCCTCGCGCCGCTACTAACGACCTACTCCCTTTCCAGGGGAGCCCCTTCAACCACTTGGGTACTTCTGCTTGGTTGATCTTTTAATCTTTATTCTGTTCAAGACAAATCTCAATGTTTGTCCCAAGCGGAGAGAGTGGGATTCGAACCCACGCGCCCTTTCGGACAAACGGTTTTCAAGACCGCCTCGTTATGACCACTTCGATATCTCTCCAAACGTGCTTTTCTATTTTACAAGATGAAAAGCATTTTGTCAAGAGTTTTTTTGATTTTTTCAAAAGTTTATTTTCTCTTGTGTGTTGCATCTGCCGTATCAGCGACAGCTCAGTTATAATACCACGCCATTCGACAGATGTCAACACTTTTTTTACAATTATTTTTCATTTTTTATATTGAGTCAAAATAGCCTCTGCAACAGCCAGGTCTTCCGGGGTTGTAATCTTAATATTGGTATAGCCGCCTTCAGTCATATGCACCTTAACACCCATCTGGTTTTCCACTATCATACTGTCATCCGTAACACGTCTGCAGTCCTGGGACAGCTGCCGCTGAAATGCCTCCATAATAAGGGGAACCGAAAAAACCTGAGGTGTCTGCGCCTGCCAGATTCTGCTGCGATCCGGAGTATCCAGAATCACACCATTTTCATCCGTCTGCTTAATGGTATCCTTAACCGGCATTCCCACTACACAGGCATCCCATTTTTCTGTATCCTTATATACTCTCTCAATTATATCCTCCGTAATAAAAGGCCTGGCCCCGTCATGAATGAAAACATAACCGTCTCCGGCCGAAGCCCCAGCTTCATTCCGCGAATTTTTCCCGCAAAGAAGACAGAGAGCCTTCCATACACTTTCATAGCGTTCCTTTCCTCCCGGAGCAACTGCTGTTACCTTAGTAATCCCATATGGATGAACCAATTTTTCCCAGCAATATTCAATATGGTCTTTATCAGTAATAAGAATAATCTCATCTATAACAGGAGATGCCTGAAAGGCTTCTAACGAATAGACCACAACAGGCTTATCTCCCAATGTCAGATACTGCTTCGCCACTGCAGTTCCCATTCGGCTGCCTCTTCCTGCCGCCAGTACAACTGCTGTACAGAATTTTTTCATCTATCTCTCCCCCAGTTTCAAATTTGGGTACGGCATTAAGATCCCAGCCAGATCTGTTTCCTCGAATATATTCATAATAAGCAGCCGCACCGATCATAGCCGCATTATCTGTACAAAAAACAGGAGATGGATGATAAAATGCAATTCCATTCTCTTCACAGGCCTTTTTCATTGCTGCGCGAAGTGCTGTATTTGATGCCACTCCTCCTGCAATAGCAAGCTTGCTGTATCCGTATTCCTTTGCCGCATGAATAGCACGGCTTACCAGGGAATCCACTACCGAATTCTGGAAAGATGCCACAAGATCCGGTACACAAATCTCTTCACCCGTCATTTTTGCATGATTGATGTGATTCAAAACAGCCGACTTTAAACCACTGAAGCTAAAATCATAGGGTGAATCTGCCACTTTACCCCTTGGGAATTCAATAGCATGGGGATTTCCTTCTTTTGCTGCCTTATCAATCTTTGGACCACCAGGATACCCCAGTCCCACTGCACGGGCCACTTTATCAAAAGCTTCCCCAGCAGCATCATCTCTGGTATGGCCAATAATTTCAAATTCCCCATAATCCTTTACAACTACAAGATGGGTATGTCCTCCTGACACAATCAGACAGATAAATGGTGGTTCCAGATCTTTATTTTCAATAAAATTGGCCGATACATGGCCTTCAATATGGTGAACACCTATAAGTGGCTTTCGGGCTGCATAAGCAATAGCTTTAGCCTCTGCCACTCCTACCAAAAGAGCCCCCACCAGACCTGGACCATATGTCACTCCAATTGCTGTAATATCATCCATTGTTGTTTCTGCCTCTGCCAATGCCCGCTCTATCACATAATTAATTGCCTTAATATGTTCTCTGGAGGCAATCTCCGGCACCACACCCCCATATACCGTATGGGTTGCTATCTGAGAGGAAATCACATTGGACAGCACTGTACGCCCGTTTTTTACCACGGAAGCTGCCGTTTCATCGCAGGAACTCTCAATTGCAAGTATCAGTACATCTTCTGTATGATTCACGTTCATTTTTCACTCCTCATCAAATTCCAGTTCCATGGTCCACCCGTCTCTTGCAGCCTTAGCCCGCGGAAAAATCTTGCGGACCTCGTCCATATAATCATCCGGACGGGTAAGAGACGGGCTGTAATGGGTCAGCCAGAGCTGTCCCGGTTTCGCCTCTTTCGCCAGAGCAGCTGCCTCATAAAAGGTCATGTGCTTATATTCTCTGGCTTTGGAAGCCTTTTCCTTTTCTCCGTACATGCCCTCACAGATAAAGAGATCTGAACCGGCGGCGTACTCTGCAATCACAGGAACAGGGCGCGTATCCGTACAGTACGTTACCTTGAGTCCCCTGCGGTCGGGCCCCAGAACCATATCCGGTGTAAGCAGGCGGCCTTCGCACTCAATCTCTTCGCCCTTCTGAAGACGGTTCCAGAATTTCTGTGGGATCTGCTGCTCCTTTGCACGTTCTACATCAAAACGGCCTTTTCTGGGAATGCGAATCGTATACCCATAGCAGAGAACATTGTGGTTAACCTTATATGCATCAATGATATAAGGGCCGGCTGTAAGCTGCTGCCTGTTTTCTGTCAGTTCAATCATCCGAAGCTCAAAGGGAAGCTCTGGAGCTATCATACGCAGTGCATTTACTACTCTTTCCAGTCCTCTGGGACCAATCAGGGTCAGAGGCTCTGTACGCTCTGCGTTACCCATAGTTAAAAGCAGACCCGGAAGACCACTGATATGATCCGCATGGTAATGTGTAAAGCAGATAGTATCAATGGGTTTAGGGCTCCAGCCCTTTTCTTTTAACGCAACCTGTGTTCCCTCTCCGCAGTCAATAAGAAGATTACTGCCGCCGCATCTGGCCATCATGGATGTAAGCCATCGATAGGGCAGGGGCATCATCCCCCCCGTTCCCAGCAAACATATATCAAGCATATTATTTTCCTCATTTTCTATGTCAAGTCGCACCGTTTCGGAACATTTTCACCGTTCCGCAAAACCGGCTTTTTCAAATCATAACACAGATGCAGCCCAATAATCAAGAGCCCTGAGAAAAACGCCCGTCCGACTTCCTTTTACAGATATTCTGTCTGTTCCTCTATGGAAACAGGAATCCGAAACCTATTTATCATCTGGTCATAACATTCCTCACACAGATCAAAATGATGAACCTGCCCGTCCTTTTCGGAAAAATAATCCCACACATGGTCTATGGATATGGCTCCCTCTCGTATAATCCCTTGGCTCACTGCCAGTTTCTTCCCGCAGCCGTTACAGATCAGTGTCTCTAACTGTCCATTCTTATTGTACTTTTTCATCAATATACCTCGCCTTTCTCTTTCATGATCCTCGCTTCCTTCTTCCGGCCATAATACGCAAAACGGAGAGGAATGTTCGATTCCTCTCCATTATATACACAGGATTCTGTAATTTTAAGTGGGAATTGCTGTATATTTTCCTCCGCAATTCCAAAAGACCAGTCACAAACTGCGGTTCCACATGATCACTGCATCTTCCTCCGGCTCCTGGTAATACTTTTTGCGGACTGCCTCCTGACAGAAACCGTATTCTTCGTAAAGACGCATGGCTCCTACATTACTTTCTCTGACCTCCAGGGAAACAGAGGATGCGCCCTCTTCCCTTGCGGCTGCTAACATGGCTTCCATCAGTTTCCTGCCGACTCCCTGCCTGCGGTATTCTGAAAACACCGCAATCCTCTGCAATTCTCCCTCATCTGCCAGGACACGCAGAACGCAGTAGCCCGCGATTTCATTTTCACAGGTACATACAAAATATGTATCCAGAGGACTGTTTAAGCCCTCTGCAAGCAGCTTTTCAGACCAGGGCTGAGAAAAACTGCTCTGCTCCAGTGCCGCTGCCCGTAAAAGGTCTCCGACTTCCATCCGGCGTACCCTCAGATTCTGATTCATAACGACTCCTTTGCTAGCAGAAATGATATTTTTAATAATCTCCCGGAAGCTTTCCGGCAGCGCCCTCTGGCGACAGTTCAGCCTCCCTCTGGCGTTCTGCCTGTGATTTTCTCAGATAATCGGGATTGAATTCTCCGGCAGACACTAAAAACGCACTATGGTATCCGCAGCCGTCGCCCTCTTCCTTCAGAGCAAGGCTTCCAAGCGCTGCCACACTGGCTGCCCTCTGGCGGTTCATCTGGGCCGGAGCAAATTCAAAGGGAACCTTTACCATTTCCTGTATCATTTCCCTATAGGCCGGAACTCCGTCTCCCAGAAAAATCACACGTTCTCCCCTGCGGTTTAATTCTTCCGCCAGATCTCCCATATCCATAGGCTGCTGTTCCATCTGAACATGAATCCCCTGTTCCATCTGATACAGACCCGTATAGACCTGACGGCGTCTGGCATCCATAATCGGGCAGATCAGGCCAGAGGCTCCCCACATATTATATGCCAGAGCATCGACGGTAGGAACATGGATCAGAGGCTTTTTTAATGCCAGTCCAAGGCCCTTGGCAGTGGCCGCACCAATTCTTAAGCCTGTAAATGAACCCGGTCCTCCTGCCACAGCAATGGCGTCAACGGTATTAAGATCCAGCTCCAGAAGCTTTGCCAGCTCATCCAGCATGGGAAGCAGAGTCTGAGAATGGGTCTTTTTAAAGTTGGCCGTATATTCTCCTGTAAGAATATCATCGGTCACAAGAGCCACACTGGCTACCAGAGATGAACTTTCGATTCCTAACACTCTCATTCTTTCTCCTCCACACGGATTCGTCTGTAGTCGAATCCTTTTTCCATATCCTTTTCTATGGTCACTTCCGTCACATGTTCCGGCAGGATTTCCCGGATCAGCTCCGACCACTCGATCAGTGTCACTCCCTGACCGTAAAAGCAGTCTTCATAGCCGATCTCATCCATTTCGCTGATATCACCAATCCGATATACGTCAAAATGATACAGCGGCAGACGCCCATCCTCATACTGCTGCACAATGGTAAATGTAGGGCTGTTTACAGGCCCTGCGATGCCAAGACCGGCTGCAAACCCCTGAGTAAACACAGTTTTTCCCACACCCAGGTCACCGTTTAAGCAGATTACCTGTCCGGCCCGGGCCTGCTCTCCCATTTTCACGCCAAGATCATAGGTTTCCTTTGGATCAAATGTTTCAATTACCATCCTTTACCCCTTTCATGGTGAGAGAAATCCGTTTTTTCTCCAGATCCACTGCCAGAATCTTTACATCAACCACATCTCCTACGCTCACTGCGTCCATAGGGTGACGGATGTAGCGGTCTGTCATCTGTGAAATGTGCACCAGCCCGTCCTGATGGACACCGATATCCACAAAGGCTCCAAAATCAATTACATTGCGTACTGTTCCCTTTAATACCATGCCGGCTTTTAAATCCTTCATTTCCAGAATATCGCTGCGCAGAACCGGCCTTGGCATCTCATCTCTGGGATCTCTGGCCGGTTTTTCCAGCTCGCCCGCAATGTCTCTGAGCGTGATTTCTCCAACTCCCACTTCCTCTGCCATTTTCTTATAGTCACGGATTTTTCGGCTGATACCGGGAATTCCTCCACGCGCCAGCTCCTCTTCCCTGTATCCAAGGCTCTGTAAAATGGCCTTAGCTGCGCCATAGCTTTCCGGATGGACACTGGTACCGTCTAAGGGTTCCGCTCCCCCTGTAATACGCATAAAGCCTGCGCACTGTTCAAAAGCCTTAGGCCCCAGCTTGGCTACCTTTAAAAGCTGCTTTCTGCTCTTAAATGCGCCGTTTTCCTCACGGTACGCCACAATGTTTTTTCGCCAGCGTCTTATTGATGCCTTGAAACGTATTCCAAAAGGGAGGCAGATGCGGTATTTATGTCCACACCTACCCTGTTTACACAGTCTTCTACCACACCCTCTAAGGCAGCTCCCAGCTTTTTCTGATTCATATCATGCTGATACTGGCCTACGCCAATGGATTTGGGGTCAATCTTTACCAGCTCCGCCAGAGGATCCTGCAGGCGGCGGGCAATGGACACTGCACTTCTCTGGCCCACATCAAATGCCGGAAATTCCTCTGTGGCAAGTTTGCTGGCAGAATATACGGAAGCTCCGGCCTCATTTACGATCACATACTTCACCGGCTCCTTGATTTCCTTTAACAGTTCCACTATTACCTGCTCCGATTCTCTGGAAGCTGTACCGTTTCCTACCGATATCAGGGAAATGTTGTATTTGTGGATCATTTCCTTTAAAATCTTCTTTGATTCCTCTACCTTATTCTGAGGCGCTGTGGGATAGATTACAATGGTATCCAACACCTTTCCCGTGCTGTCTACAACTGCCAGCTTGCAGCCTGTACGGAAGGCCGGATCCCAGCCTAAAACCACACGGCCTGTAATGGGAGGCTGCATCAGAAGCTGCTCTAAATTCTTTCCAAAAACACGGATTGCTCCGTCCTCTGCCTTTTCTGTGATCTCACTGCGGATTTCACGCTCTATGGAAGGTCCTGTCAGACGGTCATAGCTGTCCTTCACCACCGCCTTTAACACCGGAGTGGTATATGGATTATTCTTTACGATCACCTGCTTTTCCAGATATCCCATGATCTGATCCACAGGAGGAATCACCTTTACTGTAAGGATTTTTTCGCTTTCTCCCCGGTTTAACGCCAGAATTCTATGGCCCGCAGCCTTTTTTACAGGCTCCTCATAATTATAATAGGTCTCATAAACGGACTTTACCTTCTCATCCTTTGCACTGGACTGAAGAAGTCCCTTATTCATCGTTATATTACGGATCCAGGTGCGGTACCCTGGATGATCGGAAATCCGCTCCGCCAGAATATCCATGGCACCCTGAATGGCAGCTTCCGGCGATTCCACTCCCTTTTCCTCTGAAACATAGGAAGCCGCTGTCTCTTCAAGAGGTTCCTTCGCCTCCTGTAAAAAAATCAGGTCTGCTAACGGCTCCAGCCCCTTCTCACGGGCAATCATCGCTCTTGTGCGACGCTTTGGCTTATAGGGGCGGTATAAATCCTCCACTGCTACCAGGGTAGCTGCACTGCGGATCTGCTGCTCCAGTCCAGGCGTCATCTTTCCCTGATCTGTAATCGTGGCGATTACCTGGTTTTTGCGGTCTTCCAGTCCCCGCAGATATCTTAAACGTTCATCCAGAGCACGCAGGATCTCATCATTTAAGGAACCTGTGGCCTCCTTGCGGTATCTGGCAATAAACGGAATGGTATTTCCTTCATCGATCAGCTTTACGGCAGCCTCTGCCTGATGGCGGCCGATCTGTAATTCTTCGGCCAGTGTTTTTATAATATCCATTAATTTTCCTCGCTGTCTTTATTCTCTCAGTAACTGTTTTATTATAATTCATCCTGCCTTCTTATGCAAGACTCACCAGGATGTGACACTGGACAGGATGAATTTTTCATGTTAGAATAAGCCATGTTGACTATCACTATCTCAAAGAAAGGCTATTGCATTTAATATCATGAACAATATCTATAAAAAACAAAAGAATGCACCTGCTCCCTCGGAGAAATTTGCCGTATGCTCTCTGATCTGCGGTATCATCGGCGTTGTCTTAAGCCTGTTTTATCTGCCTGTTTCTCTTTTAATCGGCGGTAATTATCCTGCAGGCCTGATCTGCGGCGCAGGCGGCATTGTCCTGGCCCTTATGGCCCGGAATGCAGATCCCAGCCCCCGCAAAACCCTTCCGCCCAAGGCCATTGCCGGAATCCTTTTAAGCGGTTTTGCTATTATGCTGACCTTTTTCTTTTTCTCTCAGCTGATCCAGTTTTATGATCTGCTGCGCGATCCGGTGAAGGGTCCACAGATCAATCAGTTCCTCTACCAGTTCCAGCAGCGCCTTATGGAACAGCTCCAACAGGCACAGCCTCCGGTACACTGATTTTTAAAAATGTTTAAAAAAAACTTCTGCCGTTTTCACATTGGCAGAAGTTTTTATTATCTGTATTCAACTCTACATCATAGCCCGGATGGTCTGTTTGATTCCAAAATCCGAGTGTGCCTCTGCAAGCGCATCATAGGCCGCTACAGCCTGTCGGAACGCGCCCTCCTCCATCTCCGGGGTGAGAACGGCAAATTCATCCATTCCGTAAAGCTCGATGACCTCCGTATGGCCGAAAATACGCCTGATATCCTGTTCCTTATTGCGGAAGGAACCTGCCAAACGGACAAAGTAACGAAAACGCATATTCTCCATTGGCTCTATGGTCTGCTTTTCATTTCCCCATCCCATAGGAACATTTTTCTTCAGGTTCTGAGCAGCCTCAATGATATCTGCAATCACTGCGCTGGCTGTAGGGAGCTTTCCCGCTCCGCTACCGTAAAACATAGACACGCCAAGCATATTTCCGCGGACCATAATACCGTTAAATACGTCTCTTACTCCATATAGAGGATGACTGCTGTTTATCATTACCGGAGCCACATAGGCACTTACCTTTCCGTCTCTGATGCGGCTGGTGCCGAACAGCTTTATGGAAACGCCCATCTTCTCCGCATATTTAAAATCAACATCTGTGATCTTTGTAATTCCTTCTGTGTAGATATCCTGATAATCCACCTCTTTGCCTGCAGCCATGGCTGTAAGAATGGCAATCTTGCGGCAGGTGTCATAGCCTTCTACGTCCGCCTCCGGATTGCGCTCCGCATATCCCAGATTTTGAGCCTCTCTTAAAGCATTTTCAAAAGTATCTCCCTCTTTATCCATCTTTGTGAGAATATAGTTGGTCGTACCGTTTAAAATGCCCGTAATCTCCTCAATGCGTTCTCCCATCAGACAATGATACAGAGGACGGATAATAGGGATTCCGCCTCCCACGCTGGCCTCAAAAAAGAAATTTACCTTCTTTTTCGCGCAATGGCAAGAAGTTCTGTGCCGTGAGCAGCTACCAGAGCCTTATTGGAAGTAACAACATGCTTTCCTGCCATCAGGCAGGCCTTTACAAACGGATACGCCGGATTTAGACCTCCCATGGTTTCCACCACGATCTGAATCTCCGGATCCTCTTCAATGAGCTTAAACTCATGGATCACCTTATCTGCGATGGGGCTGTCGGGAAACTCCCGCAGATCCAGCACATACTTCAGCTCTATCTCCTGCCCTGCCTGTGCAGCGATCACATCCCGATTTTCTGCCAGAATCTCCGTCACACCGGAGCCAATAGTTCCATATCCCATTACTGCTGTCTTAATCATAATCCTCTGCTCCCTGCCTTTTTATACTTCTCCCTGAAAATACAGGCCTATTCTCTTGCCAATATTTTTACATAATGGATTCCATTTAGATTTTCAAGCTCCTCGATCATACCGGAAACATTTCCCGTATTCTCGCGGATCTCTACACTAAGCGTCAGCGTAGCCACTCCATTTACAGGAATACTCTGATGGATTGTCAGAATATTGGCCCGGTAAACAGCAACTACATGAAGAAGGTCGCTTAAAAGCCCCTGTTCATCATCCATCTGTACCACCAGAGTGATGGTCTTTCCCTTCGTATTATCATAAAAAGGAAAAATATCATCCTTGTACTTGTAGAAGGAGCTGCGGCTGATCCCCACCTTGTCTGTAGCCTCCTGAACTGTAATCGCGCGTTCGCTTTCAAGGAGCTTCTTCGCCTCCACCACCTTTAAAAGTACCTCAGGAACAGCTTTCTGCTTCACCACAAAATACTTGCTTTTGTCTTCCATGTACTCTTGTCTTCCTTCCTTTTTTGTGTCCGCATCAGATGTACATATGTACCCACGTGGAAGATGGTATCATATTTTCCATAGAAATGCAACTGTTTTTCTCCGGAATTTAAATGAAGTCAGAAAAAAGCCGGACTATTGCCCAGCTTTTCCAGTATTATTCTCTGTTTTTAATCTTCTGTGCGTGAATTCCGATCTGGACATCCCAGACTCATCCAGCGCAGGTAAGCACTGATAAAGGGATCCAGTCCACCGTCCAGCACGGCGTCTACGTTGCCCGTTTCCTCTCCGGTGCGCAGATCCTTTACCATGGTATAAGGCTGGAGCACATAGGAACGGATCTGGCTTCCCCAACCGTTGTCCTTTACGTCTCCGCGGATACCTGCAGCCTTAGCTGCCTGCTCCTCCTGGCGCAGCATATACAGCTTTGCCTTTAACATCTGCATAGCCTTATCCTTATTCTGGAACTGGGAACGCTCATTCTGACAGGTTACCACAATTCCGGTGGGATAATGAGTAATACGGATAGCTGAAGATGTTTTATTGATATGCTGTCCGCCGGCACCGCTGGAACGGTAGGTATCGATACGGATATCATCGGGATTGATCTCAATATCAATATCTTCTTTGATATCCGGCATCACATCACAGGATACAAAGGATGTCTGGCGTTTTCCCGCCGCATTGAAGGGAGAAATGCGCACTAGGCGGTGGACTCCGTGCTCGGAACGCAGATAACCGTAGGCATTGTCTCCGCTGATCTGGATGGTAACAGACTTAATGCCCGCCTCATCGCCGTCCAGATAATCCAGAACTTCTAACTTAAATCCCTTTTTCTCTGCCCAGCGGCAGTACATACGGTACAGCATACTGCACCAGTCACAAGACTCTGTGCCTCCGGCTCCCGCATTCAGACGCAGGATCGCGTCATAGCTGTCATACTCGCCAGAAAGAAGGAGCTTCATCCGCATTTTTTCCAGAGTTTCTGTAAAATGATCCAGCATCTCCTGGATATCCGGGATCACAGAAGGGTCATTTTCCTCATACCCCATCTGGATCATAACCTGAATATCCTCATACTCCTGCTCCAGCTCGCGGAAGGTTCCCACCTCATCCTTTAAATTCTTTGCTTCTCTCACCAGTCTGGTAGAACGGTCGGGATCATCCCAGAACCCCGGCTCCTCCATCGACCGGTCTAATTCGTTGATTCGTCTGACCTTGTTATCCAGGTCAAAGTGAATCCCTCACTTCCACTAATGGTTTGTCATACGTTGATAACGTATATTTGAAATTATCTAACTCAACCACAGCTTCACCCGCTTTCTTTTTATATTTTAATGGCAACTATTCAGTTCTCCCATCGGAGGAATAGTTACTTTTGATCATTTATAAATGACTGCGCACTATTTAATGCGTCCGCAGCACTGCTTATACTTCTTGCCGGAGCCGCAGGGACAGGGATCATTCGGATAGATCTTCTGCTCAGCTCTCTTCTGGGGCGCTACAGGAACCGCATCCTTATTGGTACCTGTCACCTTGGCAGCAGGCTCGCGCTCTACCTTCTGCTCTACGCGGATATGGAACAGGATGCGAACGGTCTCCTCCTGAATGGAAGCCATCATAGCTTCATACATTTCATAGCCCTGCATCTTATATTCAACCACCGGATCTCTCTGACCGTATGCCTGAAGGCCGATGCCCTCGCGGAGAGCGTCCATGTCATCCAGATGAGCCATCCACTTATTGTCAATTACCTTTAAAAGGACTACGCGCTCGATCTCACGGATCTGCTCGGCATCCGGATACTCTGCCTCCTTTGTTTCATACAGCTTAATGGCAGCTTCCTTGATGCTGTGCTTTAATTCATTTTTCTTCATGGACTTCTTCTGCTCATCCGTAAGCATCACCGGCTTTAATGGAATCACAGGGAGAAGAAGGCTGTTTAATTCCTTTAAATCCCACTTATCCGGAGTCTGATCATCTGCAATGGACATATCCACGGCATTTTCTACGATCTCTGTGATCATCTTAAGAATCAGATCGCGCATATTGTCGCCGTCCAGCACCTTACGGCGCTCCTGATAAATAACCTCTCGCTGCTCATTGTTCACCTCATCGAACTTTAAGAGCTGCTCACGGATACCGTAGTTATTGCCCTCGATCTTCATCTGTGCCTTCTCAATGGCATTTGACAGCATCTTGTGCTCAATCTGCTCGCCCTCCGGCACGCCCATGGCCTCAAACATATGCATCAGACGGTCTGAACCGAAGAGACGCAGCAGGTCATCCTCCAGAGACAGATAGAATCTGGACTCACCCGGATCGCCTGACGGCCGGAACGGCCGCGGAGCTGATTATCAATACGGCGGGACTCATGGCGCTCGGTACCGATGATCTTTAAGCCGCCCAGAGCCTTTGACTCGTCATCCAGCTTAATATCCGTACCACGGCCAGCCATATTCGTAGCAATGGTAACGGAGCCGTGGATACCTGCATCTGCCACGATCTCGGCCTCAAGCTCATGGAATTTAGCGTTAAGAACTTTATGAGGAATGCCTCTCTTTGTGAGCATCTTGCTTAAAAGCTCAGAAGTTTCAATGGTAATGGTACCAACCAATACAGGCTGTCCCTTTTCATGGGCTTTTACCACCTCATCTACAACTGCTTTGTATTTTTCCTTCTTTGTCTTGTATACCGCATCATCCAGATCCTTACGCTGAATGGGACGGTTAGTTGGAATAGCAATGGCATCCATGCCATAGGTATTGCGGAATTCTTTCTCCTCCGTAAGAGCAGTACCGGTCATACCTGCCTTCTTATTGAACTTGTTGAAGAAATTCTGGAAGGTGATGGTAGCCAGTGTACGGCTTTCACGGCGCACATTTACATGCTCCTTTGCCTCGATTGCCTGATGAAGTCCGTCGGAATAGCGGCGGCCCGGCATGATACGTCCTGTAAACTCATCTACGATCAGTACCTCATCGTCCTTTACCACGTAATCCTTATCTCTGAACATCAGGTTATTGGCGCGCAGAGCCAGAATGATATTGTGCTGGATCTCCAGATTTTCCGGATCTGCAAGGTTATCAATGTGGAAATATTCCTCTACCTTTTTCACACCCTGCTCCGTAAGGTTTACTACCTTATCCTTCTCATCAACTACGAAATCGCCGGTCTCCTCAATCTCCTCACCCATAATGGCATCAATCTTGGAAAATTCCTTGGAAACCGTTCCGCGCTCCAGCTGACGGGCCAGTACATCGCAGACCTCATAAAGCTTTGTGGATTTTCCGCTCTGTCCGGAAATGATCAGAGGGGTTCTCGCCTCGTCGATCAGCACAGAGTCCACCTCATCGATAATACAGTAGTCCAGATCGCGGAGCACCAGCTGCTCCTTGTAAATGGCCATATTGTCACGAAGGTAGTCAAATCCCAGCTCGTTATTTGTCACATAGGTAATGTCGCAGGCGTATGCCTCCTTGCGCTGGGCGCTGTTCATGTCATTTAAAACCACGCCTACACTCAGTCCCAGGAAACGATGTACCTGGCCCATCCACTCTGCATCTCGCTTTGCCAGATAGTCATTAACGGTTACAATCTGTACACCTTTTCCGGCCAGCGCATTTAAATAAGCAGGACAGGTGGATACCAGCGTCTTTCCCTCTCCTGTACGCATCTCGGCAATACGGCCCTGATGAAGTACAATACCACCGATGAGCTGTACAGGGAAATGCTCCATATTCAGCGTTCTTCTTGCAGCCTCCCGCACAGTAGCAAATGCCTCCGGCAGAAGATCATCCAGTGTTTCGCCCTTTGCCAGTCTTTCTTTAAAAATCCGGGTCTGGTCGCGCAGCTCTTCGTCTGACTTTGCCATCATCTCAGAACGCAGTCCCTCAATCTTGGCAACGATCGGCCGGATCATCTTAAGTTCTCTTTCACTATGAGTCCCGAACAGTTTCTCAATTACGTTCATGGTCTACTCTCCTAACTTCTTCCTTATATAAAAGTCTATACTCTCCCAAACTGCGGCTGTCGTGCCGGGAAAGCTGCTGTCTGTTTATAATCTGTCTGAAAATACTCTCTATTCCCTGATAAATGCACGCAGTATGCTATGATATAATCCAATATATTGTATCACCAGACGCTGATTTATTCAACTCATTCATAAAAAATTTACATTTCCCGGTAATCAGCCTCCCCGGTACTGCGAAGCATCCTGTTTTTCCCTCCGTTCCTGTACATTCCTGCCCTTTTAACAATATGCACAAACCACACGTTCGTTCCTTCTTCTATCCACATTATCCACAGTTATCCACACACATTTCCCCCAAAGTTATCCCCACCTCATTTTCCTTTTATTTTCGTTGTTTTTTACTTATGCACCGACTTATCCACATTATCCACAAGTTTATAAGTCCCCGCTTTTACCAATTTTCTTTCCATTTCAGATCCTGTTTTTTTGTACACATCTGATAAATTTACACGTTTTTTACATTTTTTCTGCTTTTCCTCTTGACATTTATAAGCCTGCCCTATTAGTAATTCAATATTCTGCTTATGAATCCCAAAAACAATTTTTATAAAAAATTTATAGTAATTATTAGTCAATTTATCGTATTATGATTGTAATTTCACAACAAATATGTTATAATATACATATCTCAGAAAAAGGAGTTGATTTTATGCGTTATACCATTACAGGAAGAAACATCGAGGTAACTCCAGGCTTGAAAGCTGCCGTTGAAAAGAAGATCGGCAAGCTGGAACATTTCTTTACTCCCGACACAGAAGTGTTCGTTGCGCTCAGCGCCCAAAAGGATATTCAGAAAATTGAGGTCACTATCCCTGTAAAGGGAAATACCATCCGTGCGGAAGAATCCAGCACTGATATGTATGTATCCATCGATCTGGTAGAGGAGATCATTGAACGCCAGATCCGCAGATATAGGAAGAAACTCATTGACAAAAAGCAGGCGGCCCTGTCCTTCTCTCAGAATTTCATTGAAGAAGAAGAGGAAGTTCCATATGACGATGAGATCCAGATTGTTAAAACAAAGAAATTTGCCGTAAAACCTGTCAATCCCGAAGAAGCCTGCCTCCAGATGGAAATGCTGGGACATAACTTCTATGTTTTCTTAAATTCCGAAACCGATCAGGTAAACGTAGTGTACAAACGTAAAAATGGTACATATGGCCTGATTGAACCAGAGTTTTAAATGCAATAAAAAGCCGGTCCTTCCAACGCGGAGGATCGGCCTTTTATTATGCTGCAAGATATTCCTGTCTAATTTTAAAATCTATGGATCAGTCAAAAAAGCTCACTGCCTTGCAGGGGGTTCTGTAGTTAGCAGACGCATAGCAGATACCTGTAGCGGGATTGCTGGAATGGATGATCTTTCCATCTCCCACATAAATCCCCACATGATTGATATAATCGCCGCTTGCATAGAACAAAAGATCTCCCGGCTGCACCTGATCGACCGGAATCGTCTTTCCCTTGCCAGCCTGTTCTCTGGAACTTCTGCCTGTATTGATACCGAAATGAGAAAATACACTCATGACAAAGCCGGAGCAGTCTGCACCGTTTGTAAGGCTTGTACCGCCATAAACATAGGGGTTTCCAAGAAACTGCTTGGCATAGGCAACTACTGCGTTGCGGGAGGCAGATACGACCTTGGAACTGTCCTTTTCTCCCGGACTGTCAGGTTCTTTATTGGAAGACTCCTCAGGTTTTGCAATCGTAGGCGCCGCCACATTCTGCTGAGTTCCCTTTTCCGGATTCGCCTCAATAATCGGGATCCCGGAACCATTTTTAGAAGCAGAAGCAAACTGTGCGGACTTCTGCTCTGTTTTCGCTTCCTCCAACGCCTGAATGGCAGCATCCGCTTCTTTCTGAGCCTGGGCCTTTTCCTCTGCCTGGGCCTTTTCTTCCTCCGAAGAAACAGCTTCCTTAAATTCCACCTCTGTCTCTATGTACTCGCTGGATACATAGCCTTCCAGATCCGTATCCACTGCCACCTTTACAAAGCTTCCCTCCTGTCCCACAACAGAGCATCTGGCGCCTTCTCCCAGAAGAGTTAAGGTCTTTCCATTTAAATCCGGTGTTGCCCGCAGACGGACGGTAGCAGCGCCTTTTATAATTCCATAGGTATATCCCACTTCCTTTGCCCTGGCAGCTGCGGCCTCGCCGGTAACAAAATACTCTGCCTTGATATAACCGGTAACGGAGCCGGAACGGATCTTATACCATTTTCCGCCCTCACCGTCTACCGTTTCCAGAATCTCGGCGGCACAGTCATTTTGTATCTTTCCCGTGACAGCGCTGGTTGTATTGGCCTCTGTGCGGATATTTACCGATCCGCTTACCTTTGATACCGCAATATTGTCATAATTGGGTGCGGCAAGGACGGTAAATGCCCCTGCCAGCGTACACAGGCTGCTGATGATCAGTACCTTCTTCCATTTTTTCATCTGAATACATCCTCCTAGTGCGCCGTAAGATAGCGCTCTGCACTGGTCACCGCGTTTGCTCCGTCTGCTGCAGCTGTGACGATCTGCCTTAACAGTTTGGTTCTCACATCTCCTGCTGCGAAAATGCCGGGAACAGACGTAACTCCGTCCTCTCCCGCCTTAATATAACCGTGATCCATGTCCACCAGACCTTCAAATGCACGGCTTTCCGGTGAAATACCCACAGCAATAAATACACCCTGAAGGGCAAGCTCGCTCTTCTCTCCGGTCTTTACATTGGTTATCTTCAGACATTCTACAGAGCCTTCTCCCTCAATGGAATCGGCTACTGTATCCCAGAGGATCTCTACATTTTCCTGCGCAAACAAACTTTCCTGAAGGCTCTTTGCTGCTCTGAGTTCATTTCTTCTGTGAATGAGATACACCTTGCTGCACATACGCGCCAGAAAAATAGCGTCCTCTACTGCCACATCGCCTCCGCCGATAACTGCTGTTACCTTATTGCGGAAAAAAGCCCCGTCACAGGTTGCGCAGTAAGATACACCCGCTCCTCCAAGCTCCTCCTCTCCGGGAATCCCAAGTTTTCTGTGAATGGCTCCTGTAGCCAATATCACTGCCCTTGCCTCATAGATGCCGCCAGAGCAGACTACTCTTTTAACCGGGCCATCCTCTACGGAAATCACCTCATCCTCCTTAAACAGAGCTCCCAGGCGGTCTGCATGCTCTCTGAACTTCAGTCCCAGATCGTAGCCGCCGATTCCGGGCAGGCCGGGATAATTATCTACTTCATAGGTAGTAAGCACCTGTCCACCGCTTACCATGGCTTTTTCCAAAATCAATGTGTTCAGCCGTGCTCTCTGCGCGTATACAGCTGCTGCCAACCCTGCGGGGCCGGAGCCGATGATGATCAGATCGTATAATTGAGTCATATTTTCTATTCCTTATCTTATTAATTGGTCTACAGTTGGACATTTTTTTACATATTACCTATTATTATAACACAAATTACAAATCTGTTACAGAAAAAATTTCTTACAATTCCTGTACACGCATCTGATGATGTTAAAATGGCGTTATCCCATTGGAAACTAAAATGGGATACATGGTTTTCCCTGCCAAAATATGATATAATAGGGTAAGATTTGGAAAGGATGGTTTTGCGTATGGCAAGAAAAACAGTACTGGTCACCGGAGCATCCCGTGGCATCGGGAAAGCAATCGCAGTCAAATTTGCAAAAAAGGGATATAATGTAGCCATAAGCTGTGTGCACAGCAAAGAACGTCTTTTGCAGACGCAAAAGGAAATCCAGAGCTATCAGGTGCCCTGTCTGGCCTATATGGGAGATATGGGCGATATGAAATGCTGTGAAGAATGGTTTGAACAGGTAAAAAAACAGTTTGGAGGAGCAGACATTCTGATCAACAATGCCGGTATCGCCTATATCGGTCTCCTTCAGGATATGAGTACAGAGGACTGGGAAAAAATGCTCCATGTCAATCTGACCTCTGTCTTTAACTGCTGTAAACTGGCAATTCCTTATATGGTCCGTCAAAAACAGGGTAAAATAGTAAACATTTCTTCTGTATGGGGTCTTGCAGGGGCTTCCTGCGAAGCTGCGTACTCAGCTACAAAAGGTGGAGTCAACGCACTTACTAAGGCGCTCGCCAAGGAGCTGGCCCCCAGCGGTATCCAGGTCAATGCCGTAGCCTGCGGAGCCATTGACACAGAGATGAACCAGTGGCTGGAAGAAGAGGAGCTGATTTCCCTGGTAGAAGAAATCCCGGCCGGCCGCCTGGGACGGGCAGAAGAGGTAGCTGACCTGGTGTACCATCTCAGCTATAAAGACTCCTATCTTACCGGACAGGTAATCGGTTTGGACGGCGGCTGGATTTAGAAGCCTTACATTTTCTCCTATTTCATTTTCCTTACAAAAGCTTACAAAAGGTTTACATGCATTGACCTTGGAGTTACTCCAGGGTATAAACTCTTGGCATAAGGAATTAATCCTCAGTCCCGATGTGAAATCGGAGATTGTAATCATAAGAAACAGGAGGAATGAATTTTATGAAGAAGCGTTTCGCTATTGTAACTCTGTCTCTTGCCCTTGCAGCAGGCAGCGCCATGACATCTTTTGCAGCAGGTTTTGTAGGAACAAAAGATGGTGTAAAATACCAGTGGGGCGACGGAGCCTACTGCACTAATAACTGGGTACAGTACAAAAACCACTGGTTCTTTTTCGGCAACGATCAGTTGATGCGTACCGGATGGATCCAGAGAGACGGTACCTGGTATTATGCAGCCGATACCGGCGAGCTTCAGGGCGGCATCATGAAAATCAATGGAAATGTATATTACTTTGACAACAACAGCTGTAAAATGCAGACAGGTGTACGCAATTACAACGGCGTAAACCATGAGTTTACTGAAAACGGCACAACTGACGGCGGCCCATACGTTTATACCGAGTGGAACAGCAATGGTACCATCCGCAGAGGAACTAAGTTTGGAGTGCGCTGATCGGCTTAAAATGAATCATATGAATGCAGGAACCGCTGGAGATCGATTTTGATTTCTGGCGGTTTGTTTTATTATATAATCCTGTCTTTGACAGTTGTTAGAAGAAAAAAATCGCTGTATCCCTTGATTTTACGCTGATAAGGAAGTATTCACAACAACTTATCACTAACGCTGACAGACAGGTTTCTGGTACAGTTCCTCTCTCGTTCTTGCATATAAGGAAACCTGCCGTCCCTCTTGATGCTTTCATTATTGTGGATTCATCAATCCCACGCATCTGCCCCTTACTTACCCGCCCAAGATAGCGGATCACGCATACCTTGTCGCAGGTGTCGAGCTGTTCTGCCAATACCATAGAAGATTTTGCCAGTCCCTTTGCTTTACAGAGGAAGAAATGCGTTGGCTGCTTTCGCTTCTTCTCAATTTTCGATGTCAGCGGAGCAATCGTGATCGTCGGCGCATAATAATTGCCGACATCGTTCTGAAGAACCACAACAGGACGAACACCGCTCTGCTTTGATCCAACCGGAACACCGAGATTGGCGAGATATAAATCACCTCGCCGATAAAACCAGTTTTCTTTTATTTGCTGTTTTCTCCAATCTCCATACACTGATATGGATAAAGCCTGCCAGGTATCATACTGATACAGCACCCAGCAGTGCTTTCTGAAAATATGGTTTATCTGTACTTTTTCTTATCCCCCCAGAGATGTAGGATTTCTCACAGGCGGCAAGTGTGCTTCACTGCTCCATTGGAATTTGACCATCCCGCCTTCCTTATGGCCGGACCGCGAATTACGGAAGTATCATTGTCCCTGTCTGGTTTTAACACCACCGCCGGTTGCAATCCGGCATTTGCTTCTGCGAAACCGCTATCGCCCCGAAGGGCTTCATGGCGTGCAGTCGAAGGCTCGACCAAACAGGAATGTATCTGAAGAATGAGTATTCAGTTTTCAAGGGACATCCGGACTTTTGTCCTTACAAAGTAAGTTTAACAAGAATCCTCCGATTTCGTGTTGGCCTTGTAGGCGCACTTTGGTTGTCCTTGCAGGACTACCTGCGGTTCGTTTTGACTTTTCAGTGTTCTATACAGCCGGATTGAGGCAAAAAAATACCCCGTTGGTTTCCCAACGAGTCACATGATTGTTGCTGCTCTCTAACCTGTTTCCAAAGTCATCTAAAACAAAAACGGACAGCGTATCATGTGATTCATTCCACACAATACGCTGGCTATTCGTTTCTCTTACTGCTTGTACCGTAGCATACCATTTTTTAGTTCAATAAATTTTCCGTCAAAGATTTCCTGCAACACCTGCCTGCATGGTATCCGTTGCAATCTTCTGACCTCAGACGCTTCCATTACGCGGAAAGTGGTTTGATGATGATCCTGATAAAATGCAATGAGTGATTCAATGTACGGCTCGGCATCGGCAAGTGTCCAGTTTGATTCTTCTTTTAAGCGTGAGAATACTGATACCAGACTGATGCACCTTCTGAACGACCCCCTCGCGTTTCGTTAGGGGGTCTCTGCAATGGCGTTTCACTGCGGCGTAGGGATTCACATACCCCAACGCTTTTGCCACGTCACTTGCACAGAAGAATGTCTTGCCCGCCTCCTGCAACACGCGGATCGAACCAAACTCCTGGTTCTCAAACACCTCCATCATCTGCCTCGACAGTCCGCCATGACTGCCCACATCGGTGTCATGGGTCTTCTGATTGAAATCCGTCATACCTGTTTACCTCCTACTCAAATTTGTCTCGCCGGCTTTCGGGCGAAAAAATAGAGCCTCGACCCATTCTCGTTTTCAAAGAATGAGCCAAGGTTCTATGTAACAGGATACCTGATATTATTTTTTTGCAGAATTCGTCAAACGACCCTGACACTGTTTTTCATTCCATTTCAGCCGGATTTTTACCAAAAATCCGTCAAGGATATGGGGCTAATTTCCCCTCCAAAATGGCCTTCTGTAAACCCATCAAAATGGGCTAATTTGAAGTCAAATTTCCTCAAATTTCACCATCGGAATCAGGTGATTTCAGGCATAGAAAAAGCCCGGAAAATAGCGTATTTCCGGGCTTTTTTAGCATTTTTAAGTTGTAGATTATCGCTTGCTGAACTGAGGAGCGCGACGTGCAGCCTTTAAGCCGTACTTCTTTCTTTCCTTCATTCTTGGGTCTCTTGTTAAGTAGCCTGCTTTCTTCAGAACAGGTCTGTAATCAGCGTCAGCCTGAAGAAGAGCTCTGGAGATGCCGTGACGGATCGCACCAGCCTGTCCGGTTGTACCGCCGCCGCGAACGTTTACTAATACGTCAAACTTATCAGTAGTCTCTGTAGCTACTAATGGCTGACGAACGATCAGCTTTAAGGTCTCAAGACCAAGATACTCATCGATATCTCTCTTGTTGATAGTGATCTTACCAGTACCTGGTACTAAATATACTCTGGCGATGGATTTCTTTCTTCTGCCTGTTCCGTAAAATTTTGCGCTAGCCATGATACTTTCTTCCTCCAATCCTCATTAAAATGTTAAAACTTCTGGTTTCTGTGCTGCCTGCTCGTGGTTCGGGCCTGCATATACATGAAGCTTTGTGATCATGCTTCTTCCCAGAGGTCCCTTTGGAAGCATACCCTTAACTGCTAACTCTACAACCTTCTCAGGCTTCTTAGCCATCATCTCGCGAAGAGTAGTCTCTCTCATGCCACCTACATAATCAGAGTGATTGTAGTAGATCTTCTGATCTAACTTCTTGCCTGTAACCTTTACCTTGTCAGCGTTTACAACAATTACGTAATCGCCGCAGTCCATGTGTGGAGTAAAGATCGGCTTGTTCTTTCCTCTTAAAACCTTAGCAATCTCAGATGATAAACGTCCTAATGTATATCCTGTAGCGTCAACTACATACCATTTTCTCTCAATTGTCGCTGGACTAGCCATAAAACTCTTCATTGGTCAACCTCCTGTTAATCTCAACCTGTTATATATGGGGTGCTTGTACCCCTGCTATATGTGATAAATATGGGAAGTATTTATCAATGAAATGCTCCGCTCCGGGGCTTTGGATGAGCATTTACCCTCAATGTCACAGTTTCTTATTATATAATATCTGAATGTTTGTGTCAACCGCTTTTTTGCAGGTTTTCCGCGGTTTTCAGGCTTTTCCTGCGTTTTCTTCATATTCCATCCCAATCAATGTAAGTCCTCTGGCCGGAGCAGTCGGACCTGCCGCAGCCCGGTCTCTGGCGTTTAGGATATCCTCGATCTGATCTGGCGGAATCTGTCCCATTCCCACACTGATAAGTGTTCCCGCAATAATGCGTACCATATTGTAAAGGAAACCGTTTCCACAGATGCAGATAGTGATCATTCCATCCTCTGTACGGCTTAGGCTGATCTCATAGATGGTCCGGACAGTGTCCTTTACCTGGGTTCTTACATTGCAGAAGCTTTTAAAATCATGTTCTCCCACTAACAGGACAGCTGCCTGCTGCATTTTTTCAAGATCCAGATCAAAATAACAGAAATGGGAATACAGGCGTTCTGTTGGAAGCTCTATTTTCCTGTTTAAGATCTTATATTCATATGTCTTTACACAGCTGCATCGTCTGGGATGCCAGTCTGGCGCTACCGTCTCAGAAGACTGAACACGTATATCCTCCGGCAGCCGCTGGTTTAAGGCAAAGCAGATCTTATCCGCAGGCATCCTGTGGCTTGTGTCAAAAACAGCCACATTTCCTCTGGCATGGACGCCAGAGTCGGTCCGGCTGGCTCCGATAACCTGAATGGGTTCGCCCAAAAGCTCTGTCAGTGTTTCATTTAATACCTGTTCAATGGTAACGGCTCCCGGCTGCAGCTGCCAGCCGTGATAAGCGGTTCCGTCATATGCCACCCGAAGGCGGACACGCTTTGTCATAGTATTTTCCTCCTACAGATAGACCCGTGATGCGATCATTACCACAAAATAAAGGGCAAAAATCATGTAAGCGTCATGATCTCTCTGGCTGTACTGCAAGGGCTTCATCTTGGTTCGTCCCTCACCGCCCTGATAGCATCTGGCTTCCATGGCCATGGCCAGATCAGTGGCCCTGCGGAAGGCAGATATAAACAGAGGCACTAACAGCGGCACCATAGCCTTTGCCTTCCGAATTATGTTACCGGTTTCAAAATCAGCGCCTCTGGCCATCTGGGCCTTCATGATCTTATCGGTTTCCTCCACCAAAATAGGGATAAAGCGAAGGGCAATGGACATCATCATGGCAATTTCATGCACTGGGATCTTAAGGGCCTTTAAACAGCCCAGTCCCTTTTCCAGACCATCTGTAAGCTGATTGGGAGTGGTCGTCAGGGTCATCAGAGACGAACCGATCACCAGATAGATCAGACGCACTGCCATAAAGGCTGCCAGCCGCACACCTTCCTTTGTAATCTTGAAAATCCAAAACCGGAAAATCTCTTCTCCCGGTGTCAGAAACAAATTAAAGCTGACGCTGATCAACAGCAGGATCACAATGGCCTTTAGGCCTTTAAGGATAAAGCGGACTGGTACCTGGGTAAGACGGATTATGGCAGCCAGCACAAAAGTGGCAATCAGATATCCCCAGATATTATCTGCAATAAAAAGGGAAGCGATAAACACCATAGTAGCAAACAGCTTTGTTCTTGGATCCAGCCTGTGGACAATGGAATCCGCAGGATAATACTGTCCCAGTGTAAGTTCTCTCAGCATTTTCCTGTCCCCTCTTTCGTTTGATTTCTCCACAGAGTCAAAATGGCTTCTCTGGCCTCCTCCACGGTAGTAATGCTCTCGTCAATGGCAATTCCCTGCGCTTTCAGATCGTGAACAAGATAAGTCACCTGAGGAGCCGCCAGTCCCATTGCTTCCAGCTCCTTATAATGGGAAAATACTTCTCTGGGCGTTCCGTCAAAGACCTTCTTGCCATGGTTCATAACAAGAAGACGATCCGCATACCGGGCTACATCCTCCATACTGTGAGACACCAGAATAATTGTCATATGGCGTTCTCTGTGAAGTCTGGAAATCTGATCCAGAATCTCATCCCTTCCTCTGGGATCCAGACCTGCTGTGGGCTCGTCCAGGATCAGCACCTCCGGCTCCATGGCAAGTACACCGGCAATAGCCACCCGGCGCTTCTGACCGCCGGAGAGTTCAAAGGGTGATCGCTTATAGTAGCTTTCATCCAGTCCTGCCAGGCGCAGAGCCTCCTTTGCCCGGATCAGAGCCTCCTCCTTCGTAAGTCCCTGATTCTGAGGGCCAAAACACACGTCGGTCAGCACGTCGATTTCAAAAAGTTGATGCTCCGGGTACTGAAACACCAGACCTACCCGAGTACGCAGCTTCTTCATATCATAGCCGTCCTCGTAAATATTTTCTCCATTGTAATAGAGAGCGCCTGAACTGGCACGAATCAACCCGTTTAAATGCTGGATCAACGTTGATTTGCCGGAGCCCGTGTGACCGATAATCCCCACAAATTCCCCATCTTTAATTTCAAAGTTTACATCAAAAAGTGCGTGCTGCTCAAAGGCAGTCCCGCCTCCGTATACATAATTTAAGTCAACTGCTTTTATTGACATGGTCTATTCTCCTAACCGTTATCTGACAGCGCTCAAACAGCTCGTAAAACCGTCCGGCGCACCTGTTCGTTATAAAAGGGGTAATAGCTCCTTAACCAGTTCCTCACGGCTCAGTATCCCATCTGATAACGGCATACCCGCTTCTTTTAATTCAAATGCTAGTTCTGTAGCCTGGGGAACATCCAGCCCATACGTCTTTAACTCTCTTACTCTGGAAAATATTTCCTTGGGCTTCCCATCCATCACGATTTTCCCATCGTCCATCACGATAATACGGTCTGCATCAATGGCTTCTTCCATATAATGGGTGATCAAAAGCACAGTGATTCCTTCAGCCTGATTTAACTGGCGGATGGTACGGATTACCTCTTTTCTGCCGTTTGGATCCAGCATGGCCGTAGGCTCATCCAGAATAATGCACCTGGGTCGCATAGCCATGACTCCGGCGATGGCTACCCGCTGCTTCTGGCCACCGGAAAGCTTATTTGGCGACTGCTTCCTGTATGCCGTCATCCCGACAGCCTTTAAGCTCTCATCCACCCGCTTCCAGATCTCATCTGTGGGAACACCGATATTTTCAGGACCAAAGCCCACGTCTTCCTCCACGATATTTCCAATGATCTGATTATCAGGATTTTGAAAGACCATTCCGGCTGTTTTGCGGACATCCCAGATACGATCCTCTTCCTTTGTATCTATCTCTCCTACCCATACAGTTCCCTCTGTAGGCAGCAAAAGACCGTTGATATGCTTTGCCAGAGTGGATTTTCCTGAGCCATTATGACCCAGAATGGCTGTAAATGAGCCTTCTTCGATTTCCAGGTCTACACCGTCAATGGCACGCTTTACTTCCGCAACTTTCTCCTCTTCATCATGTCTGATGTATTCATATATCAGATGGACTGTCTTTATGATTCCCATAGGCTTCCTCCTGCCCTCTAAGCTTGTTACATTTTAGTTTATATCATACCATAAGTCAATACCCGGAACCTCAAAAGGAGCGGCCGTTCATTTGCCGCTCCCTTTGAAAAATCCTGTATATAAGCAATATCTTAATGCTGCCATACTCCGTTTGCATCCAATACAAAACCGCTGATGGAGGTACTGACTGCCTTAGAACCATCTCCGGGATAAAAGTAATAGTAGTTTCCCTCAATCTGATACCAGCCCTCTACCATTATGCCGGATGCATTCACAAAATAAGTCTTTCCGTTAATCGTAAGCCAGCTATTGGTAACCATTGCTCCTTCCGGACCACCGTCATTGGGATTCAAATAGTACCATATATTTCCAGACTGGAGCCAGCCCTTTTTCATATCACCGTTTTCCCCTAAGTAATACCAGTAATTATTTTTCTTCTGCCAGCCGGTAAGCATCCTTCCTGAACTATCAAACAGATACCATTTGTCATTCCATTTCAGCCAGTTATCCTTAATATAATTTCCATCCGGATACTTAAAATACCAGGTATTTCCATCCTGCCGCCAGCCTACGTCTGTAGTGCCTCCGCCCGGTGTGGTACTGCCTCCCGGAACACCATTACTATTATCCTGTCCCGTTCCGTCAGATACCTCATCCTCATCTATATATTTGCTGTCTGATTCCGTCCAGTCGCTTTTCTTTCCATAGCGTTCCTCTGTGTCGGAATTGGGAACAGTGCGGACCTTAAAGGTATAATCACCTTCTTTCGTCATATAGGGATAGAAATTGTAGGAGGTTCCGCTGTATTTTTCCAGCTTCTTTACTACGGTAGAACCTCTGTACAGAATTACATCGTAATGTCCTGAGGTATCATCCGGCTCTTCCCAGGTTGCTTTGCCTTTTCCGCTGCCCCATTCAGCATTTTCAGGAGCTTCGTACGTACCCTTTACGCCCTTAACTCTCAGGACTACCTTTAAATCACTGCCGCTTTTCTTGGCAGAAACATACTCGCCTCCGCTGATATTTACATTTCCAGAGCTGTAGCTGCTTCGGAAACGATAGTCATACTCGCCGTTTGAAGAGTAATTTGGCTCCAGCCATACGGTAATCTTGGGCGTATCTCCAATCCCCACATCCTTATCATTACTCCACTCAGCGGAAGCAACATCATATTTGTCCGATGTGGTATAAACTCTGGTGCCGGAATCATCTTTAGACGTACCCAGACTGTCTCCGCTGTTAATCTCATCTCCTGCATCCAGTTCAACTTCGACTTTAAGCGAAATACTGGTGATATATTTATAATCCGATGATGCCTGAGCCGGAAACGGCACCGCCACAGTCAGCGCCGCTGCCGTCAATGCCAGACATACGAAACCCTTAAATCCCTTCATCAACGCAACCTCCTTATAAAAACGCTTTTCTTTTCTTATTATCATTATAGTTCAATCGGCATACCAGCGTCAACTTACGATATTCTGACTATTCTGTCTGAATTCTAACACTCACTGTCACAAACCGTCTTTCCGCGCTCCGAAAAACAAAAAAGGCTGCAGATACCTTTGACCGTATCTGCAGCCGCCTGCATAACTATATTCTGATTAAACTAACTCAAGCAGAACTTCCATAGCAGCGTCGCCCTTACGCTGACCAATCTTTACGATTCTGGTGTAACCACCGTTACGGTCAACATACTTTGGAGCAACTTCATCAAATAACTTTGCAACCAGGTCAACAGACTTGGTGTTCTTCTTCTTTCCCGCAGCCTGAGCAGGAACCTCAGTTACTCCGTAAAGAACCTTTAACATCTGTCTTCTTGCATGAAGTCTGGAAGGCATATCCTTCTTGATCTCCTTCTCTACTTCATCATAAACAGTAACCTTCTTGCCGTCTACAACTTCCTTTACGCGCTTACCGTCTTTGTCCTTGCGGGCAACCTTAGCGGTAACCTTAACAGTTTCGAAGTTATCCTTCTCTCTTACTGCCATTGCGATCAGACCCTCAGCAACCTTGCGGATCTCCTTTGCACGAGTCTCAGTTGTCTTGATGTGACCATGATATAACAGAGCAGTAACCTGGCTTCTGATCATAGCCTTTCTCTGATCGGATGTTCTTCCTAATTTTCTGTATCCTGCCATTATTCATTTCCTCCATATCTGACGGAACACCTACATCATGCTTCCTTGGACTTACTGATCCCGGCGTTTTCTCCCGTCTCTTTTATTTTATAGTGGCAACCCACGCCATGCTTCTTTGGACTTACTGGCTAAGGTCTATCAAGCTGTCTTATGCTTCGTCGCTGGGATTTAACTGTAAGCCCAGCTCCTTTAACTTGGCAAGCACTTCCTCTAAGGACTTACGGCCCAGGTTACGAACCTTCATCATATCCTCGGATGTGCGGTTGCACAGTTCCTCTACGGTGTTGATTCCGGCTCTCTTCAGACAGTTGTAAGAACGAACGGAAAGCTCCAGTTCGTCAATATTCATCTCAAGCACTTTCTCTTTCTCGTTGTCTTCCTTCTCTACCATGATCTCAGCAGTCTTGGCATTTTCAGAAAGATCGATAAACAGATTCAGATGCTCGCTTAATACCTTTGCAGCAAGGCTGACAGCCTCATCGGGAGCCAGTGTGCCGTTGGTATAAATCTCCAGTGTCAGCTTGTCATAGTCAGTCTGCTGGCCCACACGGGTATTGGCAACTGCCATATTGACACGCTCAACAGGAGTATAAATAGAATCAACCGCGATCACGCCGATAGGCAGATCTGCGTTTTTATTCTTATCTGCGCTTACATAGCCACGGCCCTTTGTGATCGTAAGTTCCATATAGAACTTGCTGTCTGCGCCGCCGCTTAAGGTTGCGATTACCTGTTCAGGATTCATGATCTCGATATCAGCATCTGCCTGAATGTCAGCTGCTGTGATCACGCCCTCGCCTTCAAATTCAATGTATGCAACTTTGGGCTCATCGGTATCGCTGTTGTTCTTAATTGCTAAGCTTTTGATGTTCATAATGATCTCAGCTACATCTTCCTTAACTCCGGGGATGGAACTGAACTCATGTAAAACGCCATCGATTTTTACCTGACTCACTGCGGCTCCGGGTAAAGAAGAAAGCATGATCCTTCTTAAGGAATTGCCCAGTGTAGTACCGTAACCTCTCTCAAGTGGTTCAACTACAAACTTGCCGTATCTTTTGTCTTCTGAAATCTCTGCGATTTCAATATTTGGTTTTTCAAAATCGAACACTAATAGCCCCTCCTTTTTGGGTATATGTCAAATATCGAGGGTTTAACGCAGGGGAAAACACCTTAAGCGCACCCCCTGCATACCGGTGCATTCCAGCAAAGTACGCCTGTCCAAAATTTAGACAGGCATACCTTAAATACTTTATATACAAGCGGATTATTTGGAGTACAGCTCGACGATAAGCATCTCGTTAACGGGAACGTCGATCTCATCTCTGGTTGGCAGCTCCTTAACGGTGCCGCGCAGGTTCTCCTGATCAGCCTCGATCCATGCAGGAACCATACGGCCTGCAGTTACTTCCAGGATATCCTTATATCTCTGAGCAGACTTGAACTTCTCTTTGATCTCGATCACATCGCCAGCCTTAACCTGGTAGGATGGGATATTTACGAGCTTGCCGTTTACTAAAACGTGCTTGTGATCAACGATCTGTCTAGCCTCTTTACGGGTACGTCCAAGACCCATACGGAACAGTACGTTATCCAGTCTGCACTCCAGAAGGATCATCAGGTTGGTACCAACCATACCGTTCATCTTGGAAGCCTTTGCATAGTAGTTACGGAAAGGTTTCTCTAATACGCCGTAAATGAACTTTGCCTTCTGCTTTTCTCTTAACTGAAGACCATACTCGCTGATCTTCTTGTTTGCTCTCTTAGATTCTCTGTTAGACTTTTTATCAATTCCTAAATAGATTGGATCCAGTCCGAGGGATCTGCATCTTTTAAGAACAGGAACTCTATCTACTGCCACTTTAATTACCTCCTAGATTAAAATCATCAGACTCTTCTGCGCTTTGGCGGACGGCATCCATTGTGTGGAACCGGAGTTACGTCCTTAATGCTGGTTACTTCCAGACCGCATGCCTGAAGGGCACGGATCGCTGCCTCACGTCCTGAACCAGGACCTTTAACCATAACGTCTACTGACTTTAAGCCATGTACAAGGGCTGCCTTTGTAGCAGTTTCTGCTGCCATCTGAGCTGCATAAGGAGTAGATTTCCTTGAACCTCTAAATCCCAGACCACCGGCACTTGCCCATGATAAAGCGTTACCCTGCGCATCAGTTAATGTAACGATCGTGTTATTAAAAGATGACTGGATATGTGCCTGTCCGCGTTCAACGTTTTTCTTTACACGCTTTTTTGTCACTTTTTTTGCTGTAGTGGACACTTTTTTAGCCATTTTAAACTAACCTACTTTCTCATTGATTATGAATTCGTTCTTCCTGTTTTTAAAACATGTAAATCCGAATTCGGTTACGGTGTTACAAATTATTTCTTCTTGTTTGCTACTGTCTTTCTCGGACCCTTGCAGGTTCTTGCGTTGGTCTTTGTCTTCTGTCCGCGAACCGGCAGGCTCTTTCTGTGACGGATTCCTCTGTAGCATCCGATTTCCTGAAGTCTCTTGATGTTCATAGCGATCTCTCTGCGCAGATCACCTTCCACAGTCTGAGTTTCAGCAATGATGTTAGCCAGCTTCTTTACCTCATCATCGGTTAAATCCTTAACGCGAGTGTCTGGGTTTACGCCAGCGTCTGCTAAGATGCGGTTGGAGCTTGCTCTACCAATTCCGTAGATGTAAGTAAGACCGATCTCAACACGTTTTTCTCTTGGTAAGTCAACACCTGAAATACGAGCCATGTGTGTAGTACACCTCCTAAAAATAATTAACCTTGTCTCTGTTTATGCTTTGGATTTTCACAAATTACTCTGATACTGCCTTTTCTCTTAATGATCTTGCATTTTTCGCAGATCGGCTTTACGGATGATCTAACCTTCACAGTAATTCTCCTTTCTATAGACCACAAAGTTGCTAAAGCATTATACCAAAGTTTTTTTTGGAAATGCAAGCATTTTTAGGCCCAATTTTTGATTTTTCTCAGTGTTTATTTATCTCTCCAGATGATCCTGCCCTTTGACAGATCGTATGGGGACATCTCCAGGGTTACTTTATCGCCCGGAAGAATACGGATATAATTCATGCGGAGCTTTCCGCTGATGTGTGCCAGAACCTGATGGCCGTTTTCCAGCTCTACCTGGAACATGGCGTTTGGAAGCTTCTCAACTACGGTTCCTTCAATTTCGATTACGTCTGCTTTTGACATTTTCTTTCCCTCCTACTGCTTATGCGGCTGCGGATCCACCGGGCAATCTCTTCGTCCTCTACGCGGCTGCCCATGATCAGCTTTTCTCTCAGTCCCTTATCATATTCCTTAAGGGGCTGCAGATGTTTGATGTTCTTGCGCTTTGGCCGGTCCAGCGGGTGCTTTCTGCCGTCTGACAGATAAGCATATTCGCCCTGAACGCGGATTATGATATAAAACTCATTTTTATCATGGCCTGCCAGGCTTTTTACCAGACAGGCCGTTTTCATTTCCGCCATGCTGCACCTCTGTTACAGAGACAGGATCTCTGGTTCGCCGTCCGTAATCAGGATGGTGTTTTCATAATGAGAGGCCAGAGAACCGTCTTCTGTTACAACGGTCCAGCCGTCATCCATCCATGCTACATCATAACGTCCTGCGGTGATCATAGGCTCAATAGCAAGTGTCATACCGGCCGCCAGGCGGATGCCTTTGCGGCGCTGGGCAAAGTTTGGTATCTCAGGCTCCTCATGCATCTCTGTGCCGATTCCGTGGCCAACCAGATCTCTTACTACGCCGAAGCCGAAGCTTTCTGCATATGCCTGAATGGCCTTTGAAATATCATTGAGATGATTGCCGGCTTTTGCAAACTTTATTCCTTCAAAGAAGCTCTGCTGGGTTACTTCAACCAGCTTTCTTGCCTGGGGAGTTACCTCTCCGATCATATGAGTCCTTGCCGCATCCGACTGATACCCTTTCCAGATCACACCTGTATCCAGGCTGACTATGTCGCCCTCATTGAGATAACGGTGTTTGCTGGGAATTCCGTGAACCACCTCATCATTGATGGAAATGCACACGGAAGCGGGATATCCCTCGTAATTCAGGAAGGAAGGGATACATCCATGGCTGCGGATCATCTCTTCACAGATGCGGTCGATCTCCTTGGTGGAAATTCCCGGCTTTACGATCCTGCCAAGCTCCTCATGGACCTTTGCAAGAATCTTTCCTGCCTCCCGCATCAGTTCAATTTCACGCTGAGATTTAATCGTTACCATGGTTATGCTCCTAAAATCTTTACGATTGCCTGGAATACGTCTTCCATATCCAGGGTTCCGTCAACTTCAGCCAGAACGCCTTCATTCTTATAATAATCAATCAGAGGCTGTGTCTGATCATGATATACGTCAAGACGCTTTTTAACCGTTTCCGGCTTATCGTCGTCCCTGAGCACCAGTTCCTGTCCGCAGGTGTCGCATACATTTTCTGTCTTTGGAGCATTGTATACGATATGATAGGTAGCTCCGCAGTTTAAGCAGGCACGGCGTCCGGACATACGGTTAATAATGTTCTCATCTGGAACATCTACATTCACCGCAAAATCAATAGCCTCACCATTCTTTTTCAGAGCTTCTGTAAGACTTTCTGCCTGAGGAATAGTTCTTGGAAAACCGTCCAGTACATAACCATTTTCGCAGTCAGCCTGATGGATTCTGTCTAAAAGCATTCCGATGGTAATCTCATCCGGAACCAGACCTCCGGCATCCATATAGGACTTGGCCTTTAAGCCCAGCTCTGTTCCGTTCTTAATATTTGCACGGAAAATATCTCCGGTGGAGATATGAGGTATGCTGTACTTCGCAGCGATCTTCTTCGCCTGCGTACCTTTTCCTGCGCCTGGAGCGCCTAACATGATGATCTTCATGAGATTTCTCTCCTCTTTCCTATAACGCAATCAATCCGCCCTTGTGGAATACCACAAAGGCAGATTGACTGATCAAACTGTTATGTTAATCGTTCAAAAATCCCTTATAATAACGCACAAGCATCTGAGATTCTATTGCTTTGATCGTCTCCAGCACAACACCTACAATAATGATCAGGGACGTTCCGGAGAATGAGATCTGACCTACATCAAGAAGGCCAGATGCCAGGATCGGAACTACCGCAACTACTGTAAGGCCTACGGCGCCGATGAAAACAATATAATTCAAAATATGATTCAGATAATCGCTGGTGGGCTTGCCAGGACGGATACCTGGGATAAAGCCGCCCTGCTTCTTCATATTGTTTGCCACCTCAAGAGGATTAAAGGTAATCGACGTATAGAAGTAAGCAAATACGAATAACAGTACGATATAGATCACAAGACCGATGGAATAAATCGGCTGTGATGGTCTGCACCAGGAACCAGAATTAAGCATGGTCAGGATCTTACCGCCAATGGTATTATAATCCACCGGGAAGAACTGTGAGATCACAACCGGGAAGGACATGATCGAGGATGCGAAGATAACGGGCATAACGCCGGCGGTGTTGATCTTCAACGGAATGTTAGACGCCTGTCCGCCTACCATCTTGCGTCCTACCATTTTCTTTGAATACTGTACCGGGATCCTTCTCTCCGCGTTATTTAAAACAACAACAAAGACAACCATCATCACAATAACCAACGCAATCAGAATCGCTGCACCGGCCATTACTGGGATGGACTGACCGAATATAAAACGATAGTAAAGGCTTTTGATGTCATCGGGAATACTGGACAGGATGTTAAACAGAAGCACGATAGAAATACCGTTTCCTACACCCTTTGATGTAATCTGCTCGCCAATCCACATGAGCAGGGCGCTGCCCGTTGTCATGGTGATGACTGCAATGATCACATTCCATGCATTGAAATCATGAAGAAGGCCCTGGCGTCCAAAGCCTATTGCCATAGCACTGGATTCTAAAAGAGCCAGCGCAACGGTTGTATATCGGGTGTATTCCTGAATTTTCTTTCTTCCTTCTTCACCATCCTTCTGCATCTCTTCCAGCTTTGGAATCGCAATGGTGAGCAGCTGAATGATAATGGAAGAAGTGATGTATGGCGTAATGCTCAGAGCAAAAATGGACATATTCGAGAATGAATCACCCGTCATTGCATTAAAAAAGCCAAATACATCTGCTGTCTGCTTTGCAAACCAGTCCTTAAAGAACGTGGTCTCAATTCCCGGGATGGGAAGCTGGCAGCCAAAACGGATGACTACCAGCATCATAAGGGTATAAAGGATCTTCTCGCGAAGCTCTTTTACCTTGAAAGCGTTTCTAATCGTTTTAAACATTAGATCACCTCGCAGGTTCCACCTAAAGCCTCGATTTTAGATTTTGCACCTTCACTGAATGCATTCACCTTAACGGTCAGCTTTTTGGTTAATTCTCCATTTCCAAGGATCTTAACACCATCTCTCGGGTTCTTAACCACACCAGCCTCCAGCAGGGTCTCTACTGTAACTACGGTATCGTTATCGAATCTCTCAAGAGCGCTTACGTTAATGCCAACAATGTGCTTGGAATTCATATTTGTAAATCCGCGCTTTGGCAGACGTCTGTATAATGGCATCTGTCCACCTTCAAAGCCTGGTCTCGGTGCTCCGGAACGAGCTTTCTGACCCTTGTGGCCCTTACCAGCGGTCTTACCATTGCCTGAACCATGGCCGCGGCCTCTTCTAAAATTGTCGCTGTGCTTTGAACCTGCAGCAGGCTGTAAATTTGATAACTCCATGACTGCACCTCCTTACTTTATCTAGAATTTAGATCTCTTCTACTTTAACTAAGTGTCTTACACACTGGATCATGCCTCTGACAGAGCCGTTGTCCGGCATCTCAACTGTCTTGTGCATCTTGTTCAGTCCAAGTGCCTCAACCGTTGCTCTCTGCTTTGGAATAGCACCGATAGGGGACTTGACTAATGTGATCTTTAATCTCTCTGCCATGTCTCTTTCCTCCTATTAGCCTAAAATTTCTTCAACAGATTTGCCGCGCAGTTTTGCGATCTCCTCAGGAGTCTTTAAAGAAGTTAAACCTGCAACAGTTGCAAGAACTACATTGGTCTTGTTATTGGAACCTAAGGACTTGGTACGGATATTCTTGATACCTGCTAACTCTACAACGGCACGAGCAGGGCCGCCTGCGATGATACCGGTACCTTCAGGAGCTCTCTTTAACAGAACGTTTGCGCTTCCGAACTTGCCGATGAAGTCATGAGGAATACTGTTGTTCTCATCCATTGGGATCTCAACCAAATTCTTAACAGCAGCCTCTTTACCCTTACGGATTGCTTCCGGAACCTCTCCTGCCTTGCCAAGGCCAACGCCTACATGGCCGTTTCCGTCACCAACTACTACCAGAGCGGAAAATCTCATGGTACGTCCACCTTTAACAGTCTTGGATACTCTCTTGATTGCCACTACTCTATCATTCAGCTCCAACTGACTGGCATCAATAATTGTACGCTTCATGCTTGTTCTCCTCTCTATTAGAAATTCAGACCAGCTTCACGAGCTGCATCTGCTAATGCCTGAATTTTGCCCTGATATATAAAGCCGCCTCTATCGAAAACAACTTCCGTGATACCTTTTTCAAGGGCTCTCTTTGCGATCACTGTACCAACGTATGCTGCAGCTGCCTTGTCGTTTGTCTTCTCCAGTTCAGCCTTGATTTCTTTCTCAACTGTGGAAGCAGCAACCAGAGTGTTACCAACCGTATCGTCGATAATTTGAGCATACATATGATTATTACTTCTAAACACTGCCAGACGCGGTCTCTCTGCTGTGCCAGCAAAACGGTTACGCATTCTGTTGTGTTTCTTTACGCGAATTTCGCTTCTTGACTGTTTGTTAACCATTTTTACACTCTCCTTAATTATTTCTTACCAGTCTTACCAACTTTACGTCTGATAACCTCATCAGCGTACTTGATACCCTTGCCCTTGTAAGGCTCAGGTCTTCTCTTGTCTCTGATCTCAGCAGCGTACTGGCCAACTTTTTCTTTACTGATACCTTTAACGATGATCTTGTTCTGTCCTTCAAGAACAGTCTCGATGCCTTCAGGATCTTCCATCTCTACAGGATGAGAATATCCCAGGTTCAGAGTAAGCTTCTTGCCCTGCTTTGCAGCTCTGTAACCAACACCATTTACTTCCAGAACCTTCTCATAACCCTCAGTTACACCGTGGATCATGTTGTTGATCAGAGTTCTGGTCAGACCATGTAAGGATTTCATTCTCTTTAAATCGTTTGGTCTGCTTACGATAATGTGACCTTCCTTCTCCTCGATGGTCATCTCTGGAGCAAGGTCTCTCTCAAGTGTTCCCTTTGGACCCTTTACGGTCACTTTGTTTCCTTCTGCGATCGTAACAGTTACACCTGCCGGGATCACAACTGGCATTCTACCGATACGTGACATGCCTATTACCTCCTACTTAAATTCTCGGAGAGACCTTTGCGGTCTCTCTGTTTTCAGTTGCATTGAGCACTTAGCGCCTGTCATGTGGGCGCTTACGTGCGAAAGCACTTCGCAGCACTTAGCGAGGTTTTTAACGAGCTTAGTGCTGTCGAAGTTTCCTTACCAAACGAAAGCCAGAACTTCGCCGCCTACACCAAGTCTGCGTGCTTCCTTATCGGTAATCACGCCCTGGTTGGTGGAGAGGATGGCGATACCAAGACCGCCAAGTACTCTTGGAAGCTCCTCCTTGTTTGCGTATACACGCAGACCGGGCTTGGAGATTCTCTTAATACCGGAAATGATCTTCTCGTTCTTGTCTTTGCCGTACTTTAAGGTGATGCGGATGGTCTGGAAACCGCCGTCCTCTACCATATCGTACTTTGCAATATATCCTTCATTTACCAGAATGTCAGCAATAGCTAATTTCATCTTGGATGAAGGTACATCTACTGTATCGTGCTTTGCAGTATTTGCATTACGGATTCTTGTAAGCATATCTGCAATCGGATCGCTCATTGTCATTGTTGTGTGCCTCCTTTTCTAAATTCTCTAAAGCTTACCAGCTTGCCTTCTTAACACCAGGAATCTGACCCTTATAAGCCAGTTCGCGGAAGCAAATTCTGCAGATGCCGTACTTTCTCAGGTAAGCATGTGGACGGCCGCAGATTCTGCAGCGATTGTACTCTCTGGTAGAGAATTTAGCAGGACGCTGCTGTTTGATCTTCATTGAAGTCTTAGCCATGAAAGTTTCCTCCTAACTATTTTGCAAAAGGCATATTGAATAATGTCAAAAGTTCACGAGCTTCCTCGTCTGTCTTAGCAGTGGTAACGAAGATGATATCCATACCTCTTACCTTGTCAACTTTATCGTATTCAATCTCAGGGAAGATCAGCTGCTCTTTGATACCAAGAGCATAGTTTCCTCTGCCATCAAATGCGTTAGGGTTAACACCTCTGAAGTCACGTACACGAGGCAGTGCCAGGTTGATCAGACGATCCAGGAATTCATACATTCTCTCGCCGCGAAGAGTAACCTTGCAGCCGATTGCCATGCCTTCACGGATCTTGAAGTTTGCAACAGACTTCTTAGCCTTTGTTGTTACAGCCTTCTGACCGGAGATGATCTCCAGATCCCGAACTGCGGAATCCAGAACCTTGGCATTTTCCTTAGCTTCGCCTACGCCCATGTTGATAACGATCTTATCAAGCTTCGGCACCTGCATAACGTTCTTATATCCAAATTTCTTCATCAGAGCGTCTACGAATTCGTTCTGATACTGTTCTTTTAATCTAGCCAACGTTTTTTTCCTCCTCTCCCGAATTAGTCAACAACCTTGCCAGTCTTCTTAGCTACGCGGACTTTCTTTCCGTCTCTAACCTCGAAGCCAACTCTGGTTGCCTTGCCGTCAACTACCAGCATTACATTGGAGATATCGATGGGAGCTTCCTGGTTTACGATGCCGCCCTGTGGGTTGGCCGGAGACTGCTTTGTATGCTTTGTGATCATATTGCAGCCTTCAACTACAACCTTGTTCTTCTTTGTATCAACAGAGAGTACCTTTCCCTGTTTGTCTTTATCTTTGCCTGCGATTACAACTACTAAATCGTCTTTCTTGATTTTCTGCACAGTGGACACCCTCCTTATAATACTTCTGGAGCCAGGGAGACAATCTTCATGAACTGCTTGTCTCTTAATTCTCTGGCTACAGGCCCAAAGATACGAGTTCCTCTTGGAGTCTTGTCATCCTTAATAATTACTGCAGCGTTCTCATCAAACTTGATGTAGGAACCGTCTTTACGACGAGCGCCCTTAACAGAACGAACAACTACAGCCTTTACAACATCGCCCTTCTTTACAACACCGCCTGGTGTTGCATCTTTAACGGAAGCAACGATGATATCGCCGATATTTGCATATCTTCTGGTTGAACCACCCATAACGCGGATGCAGAGAAGTTCCTTTGCACCGGTATTGTCGGCAACCTTAAGTCTTGTTTCCTGCTGAACCATACCTGTTAACTCCTTCCTGAATTATCTTGCTTTCTCGATAATCTCAACAAGTCTCCATCTCTTATCCTTGGACAGTGGTCTTGTTTCCATTACTTTTACAGTATCACCGATGCCGCACTCATTGTTCTCGTCATGAGCCTTCAGCTTAACGGTTTTCTTAACGATCTTACCGATCAGTGGGTGTTTTACGTGGTCCTCGATTGCTACAACGATGGTCTTATCCATCTTGTTGCTTACCACTTTACCGGTACGGGTTTTTCTTAAATTTCTTTCCACGGTAAGTTCTCCTTTCATTAAGCATTAGCCTTCTCAGTGATAACAGTCTGGATCCGTGCAATATTCTTGCGTACTTCCTTGATCCGGGATGTGTTGTCTAACTGATTGGTCGCATTCTGGAATCTTAAATTGAACAGTTCCTTCTTCGCAGCTACTAACTCATCATTCAGCTCATTTGCTGACTTATTCTTTAACTCTTCTACAAATTTATTAGTTTTCACTGTTATCACCGCCTTCTAAATCTGCTTTAGAAACAATCTTACACTTGCATGGCAGCTTGTGCATAGCAAGACGAAGTGCTTCTCTGGCTGTTTCCTCTGGTACACCAGCGATCTCAAATAATACGCGGCCTGGCTTTACAACTGCTACCCAGTACTCCAGAGCGCCCTTACCGGAACCCATACGGGTTTCTGCTGGCTTTGCTGTTACAGGTTTATCGGGGAAGATCTTGATCCAAACCTTACCGCCACGCTTGATGTAACGTGTCATGGCAACTCGGGCTGCCTCGATCTGGTTTGACTTGATCCAACATGGTTCAGTAGCGACTAAACCGTACTCACCGTTAGAGATCGTATTACCTCTTAATGCCTTACCGGCCATAGATCCACGGAACTGTTTACGACGCTTTACTCTCTTAGGCATTAACATTATTTATCGCTCCCTTCCTTGTTTCCTTTAGTAGGAAGTACCTCGCCTTTGTAGATCCATACCTTAACGCCAATCTTGCCGTAGGTGGTATCTGCTTCTGCGAAACCATAGTCAATATCTGCTCTTAATGTCTGAAGCGGGATAGTACCCTCGCTGTAGAACTCTGTACGTGCCATATCAGCGCCGCCCAGACGGCCTGCAACAGCAGTCTTAATACCCTTAACGCCAGCCTTCATGGTTCTGCCCATGGTGGACTTCATAGCACGACGGAAGGAAACACGGTTCTCCAGCTGCTGTGCAATAGACTCTGCAACCAGCTGAGCATCTCTGTCCGGTCTCTTGATCTCTTTGATGTCTACAAACAGCTTCTTAGAAGTCATCTTCTGAACTTCTGCCTTCAACTTCTCAATCTCAGAACCGCCCTTACCGATAACTACGCCTGGCTTAGCAGTGTAGATGATAACCTTTACACGGTCAGATGCGCGCTCAATTTCGATCTTGGAAACACCGGAATTCTTTAATCTGTTCTTTAAGAACTTTCTGATATCATAGTCTTCAACCAGGCAGTCTGCAAAATCAGCTTCTGCATACCATCTGGAATCCCAGTCTTTAATAACACCGACTCTTAAGCCGTGTGGATTAACTTTCTGTCCCATATTTGCCTCCTATCTTTCATTGAGAACTACAGTGATGTGGCTCATTCTCTTCTCGATTCTGTAAGCGCGGCCCTGAGCTCTCGGTCTAACTCTCTTCATAGTTGGTCCCTGGTTTGCGTAGCACTCTTCTACGTACAGCTTTGCGGGATCCATGTTGTTATTGTTCTCAGCGTTTGCTGCAGCTGATTCCAATAACTTCTTAACTAAGCTGGAAGCATATCTGGGATTATATGTTACAATACCAAGTGCGGTCTGTAAATCTTTGCCTCTAATGGCATCTAATACAAAGCAAGCCTTCTGGACAGATACTCTAGCGTAAGACAGTGTTGCGCTGGGTCTGTTGTCCTTCTGAGCATTTCTTTCTCTCTTGATTTGGGATCTATGTCCTTTTGCCATTGGTAAAAACCTCCTTTCAATCTTACCCGTGGATTACTTTCTAACGCCGGACTTCTTCTCGTCTTTACCGTGGCCTCTGTAGGTTCTGGTTGCTACGAACTCACCCAGTTTGTGTCCTACCATATCCTCAGTAACGTATACCGGAACGTGCTTTCTTCCGTCATGAACGGCGATTGTGTGACCAACCATCTGCGGGAAGATTGTTGAACGGCGGGACCAGGTCTTGATTACCTGCTTCTGTCCTGCTGCATTCATAGCGTCTACTTTCTTTAACAGATGCGCATCTGCAAATGGTCCTTTTTTTCAGTGAACGAGCCATGTGTTCTTAACCTCCTTAATTATTTGATGGTTTTGCCATCACGTCTTCTTACGATCAACTTGTTAGACTGCTTGTTTTTCTTTCTGGTCTTCAGACCCAGAGCAGGCTTGCCCCATGGTGTGCACGGACCCGGACGGCCGATACCGGTCTTGCCCTCACCACCACCATGTGGATGATCGTTGGGGTTCATTACGGAACCGCGAACGGTAGGTCTGATACCCATGTGACGTTTTCTACCAGCTTTACCAATGTTGATCAGGGAGTGTTCGCCATTGCCAACAACACCGATTGTTGCGCGGCAGATGATCGGAACCATTCTCATTTCACCGGAAGGTAAACGTAAGGTTGCGTACTTGCCTTCCTTAGCCATCAGCTGTGCGGAATTTCCTGCGGAACGAACCAGCTGGCCGCCCTTGCCAGGATATAACTCAATATTGTGTACCTGTGTACCTACAGGAATGTGATACAGAGGCATGCAGTTACCAACCTTAGCTTCTGCATGGTCGCCGCTCATAACCTTCATTCCGTCAGTTAAGCCCTGAGGAGCGAGGATATAGGACTTTGTACCATCTGCATAGCAGATCAGTGCGATGTTAGCGCTTCTGTTAGGATCGTACTCGATACCGATAACAGTTGCGGGGATTCCATCCTTGCTGTTTCTCTTAAAGTCGATGATTCTATATTTTCTTCTGCTGCCGCCGCCTCTGTGACGAACAGTGATTTTACCCTGATTGTTACGACCAGCGTTCTTGTCCAGAGATACTACCAGAGACTTCTCTGGAGTTTTCTTTGTGATTTCCTTGAAATCAGAACCGGTCATATGTCTTCTGGAAGGTGTATAAGCATTATACTTCTTAATTCCCATGACATTGTACTCCTTTTCAAATTCTTTTCACGGTTTTAACAGCCGTATAAGTTCTCCGGCCGGGGCAGGCCCGGCGGGTGATATTGATGGACTTTTTATTACAGTCCCTGGAAGATCTCGATCTCCTTGCTGTCCTCAGTCAGCTTAACGATAGCCTTCTTGGTAGCAGCAGTCTTTCCGAAAGTCATTCCTCTTCTCTTTGTCTTGCCTTCGCTGTTCATGGTGTTTACGGAAGCAACCTTGGTGCCCGGGAACATCTTCTCAACAGCTTCTTTGATCATAGACTTGTTAGCGTCTACGTGTACCATGAATGTGTACTTCTTCTCACCCATGGCGTTCATGCTCTTCTCGGTGATAACCGGCTTTAAAATGACGTCATAGTACTTGATATCTGCCATTATGCGTACACCTCCTCGATGGATGCAACAGCTGCCTTAGTAGCAACTAAAGTGTTGTACTTCAGAATGTCGTATACGTTGATGGTTCCAACCTGAGCTGTCTTTACATCAGCAATGTTTCTAGCGGATAATACAGTGTTCTGATCGTTGTCAGCCAGAACTACCAGAGCCTTGGAAACATTTAAGTTGTTCATAACATTCTTGAAGTTCTTTGTCTTGATCTCGTCAAATTTTAACTCATCAACTACGATGAACTTGCCAGCCTGAACACGGCTTGTCAGAGCAGACTTAAGAGCAGCTCTCTTCTCCTTCTTGTTCAGGGTGATGGTGTAATCTCTTGGTGTCGGTGCGAATACTACGCCGCCGCCTGTCCACTGGGGAGCTCTTGTGGATCCCTGTCTTGCATGACCGGTTCCCTTCTGTCTCCAGGGCTTTCTTCCGCCGCCGGAAACCTCAGAACGTGTCTTTGCCTTCTGCGTTCCCTGACGCTTATTAGCAAGCTGTGCAACAACTGCAAGATGTACCAGGTGCTCGTTTACTTCTACGCCGAACACTGCATCGTTCAGTTCTAATGTGCCAACTTCTTTACCTTCCATATTGTAAACAGATACGTTTGCCATCTGTGAATTCCTCCTTTCCTATAAAAGCTTACCTTTCAACCTTAACGGCTTCTCTTACAGTAACCAGGCACTTCTTTGGTCCTGGAACTGCACCCTTAACCAGAATCAGGTTGTTCTCGGCATCAATCTTAACTACCTCAAGATTCTGAACAGTGATCTGCTTGTTGCCCATCTGTCCAGGCATTCCCTTGCCCTTGAATACGCGGCCTGGGGTGGTAGCGGAACCATTGGAACCCTGATGACGATGGAACTTGGAACCATGAGCCATAGGTCCTCTGTGCTGTCCATGTCTCTTGATCGCGCCCTGGAAGCCTTTACCCTTGGAAATAGCGGTTGCATCGATCTTATCGCCTGCTGCGAAGATGTCTGCCTTAATCTCATCCTTTACGGAATACTCTTCCGCATTCTCTAATCTGAACTCTCTTACATATCTCTTGTAAGATACGCCGGCCTTATCAAAGTGGCCCTTTACTGGCTTGCTGACTAATTTCTCTCTCTTGTCAACAAAACCAACCTGTACTGCTTTGTAACCGTCATTCTCTTCTGTCTTAACCTGTGTTACTACACAAGGGCCAGCCTGAAGTACGGTTACCGGAACTAATGCACCATTTTCATTGAAGATCTGGGTCATTCCGACTTTTGTTGCTAAAATCGCTTTCTTCATTGTCTTACCTCCTGTTTTCTTGATCTACAGCGGAATGCTTTCGCATTCATCCTAGAACAGTCTGATATAGGTGGAACACTATGAACCGTTTCCGGTATGTTGATTCCTACAGGAATGTAGTGTTGCTTTTATATAAAACCCTTCAGGATATAAACTAATTTAATTCGCTCGCTCCGGTTGATTATTTGGTCTTCATCTTGATGTCGATGAATACGCCAGCGGGCATTTCCAGTCTGGACAGTGCATCTACTGTCTTCTGGCTTGGAGCAGTGATGTCGATGAGTCTCTTGTGAGTTCTCTGCTCAAACTGCTCTCTGGAATCTTTGTACTTATGAACCGCACGCAGAATGGTTACAACCTCTTTCTTAGTTGGTAACGGCACCGGTCCGCTCACCTGAGATCCTGTCTTTTTTACTGTCTCGATGATCTTTCCAGCGGACTGATCTACTAACTGATGATCATAAGCTTTTAATGTGATTCTCATTACTTGACTTGCCATAAAAAAAGTCGCCTCCTTTTCGCACTTTATAAACCAAGTACGACAAGCGGTGACTGTACACGTTTCCGTGTGTGTCCTCACGGAACCCCACACTGATTCTGCTCTCTTTGCTGCAGTTTCTTTAATTGGTACAGTGACTTGTCGCCAGTTTCCTAACTTGACATTCGCTCCACGGAAAACCTGCCTTATGGTGGGCAGCAACCTCTCGCTTCTTTGCTATCATGTCACAGCTTTTCAAGGATAGCATATGTTTACAGGAAATGCAAGTACTTTTTAAATTTTTTAAATTTCCCCCAGACGGGGAAACAGCTGAAAAAACTCCCTTTCTGAAGGATCCCGGCTTCATCCCGGATCTTCTGTCCTATCAGAAAAGGAGTTTCTTCTATAATAATACGTTTCTCTTTAAAATCAATCCTCAAGACACAGCGGTTCGAGAGGCTCTGTCACATAGGAATCAATATCAGGATCATCATCTGCCGTACTTAAGATTCCCGATGAAGTCGTCTTAAACTTTACTCCGTCGCTATTCTTCACCGTGGTTCCCTTCATAAGCTTTCCCGAACCGTTGACTACATAATTTCCACCGTCCACCCGATAGCAGACATACTTCTGGCCGTCCTCAGCCGTTTGAAGCTTTCCTTTATAATAGAGACGGCCGTCCCGTACTCCCGTATATCCCCGTCCGTTATCGCTGAAATAGTAATCCGCTTTGGTTCCGTCATCCTCCTCTACGCTCATCTTTCCCTTCTGCACGCAGCTCTCGCTCTTGCTTCCAAAATAATAAGCAGTCCAGTCATCCTCACCGGAGCCTGTATAAACCTTTCGCAGTCCGTACACCGGATTTCCTTTTTCCATTAAACAGATAAGTCTTTCCATTGATACGCGTCAGATCCTGTGTATCCAGACGGTCCGAATCTGCCGCCTTTGGCTTACCGTTATTGGAAAAATAAAACCATTCCACATCGCCGTCATATCCGTCCAGATCCTCCGGCGGCTCGATGGAATACCAGCCGATCCGCGCCTTTCCGTCAGAGCCAAAATACATATAATCCTGAATCCCGCCGTCCCCATTATCCCGGACGTCCTTCCAGCCGATCTGCAAAATGCCGTCCTCGTCAAAGCAGTAATACGTTCCGTCAATCTTGCGGGTACCGTAATCATCTCCGGAATTGTCATCACTGGGAACATATTTCTTTCCATTGGTGCCAAAATAGAACCAGTAGCAGCCGTCCTCCCCGTACTCCACATTTCCCGTATCGTATCCGGGAACTACCTTGTTGATCTCTTCATCATATTCATCCGGAGGAATCAGCTTCTGCCAGCCTGTACGCATCACGCCGTCATCACCGGTATAATAGGTGTCATCCAGGATCCACCCCCGCTCCATGGCGCCGTTGCTGTCAAAATGATACCACTTGTCCGAAATTTTTTTCCAGGTATCCTCTACCTTCTTTCCGGAAGCCGAGAAATAATACCATTCGTCTTCTCCATCATCCTCAGGCACATGAAGCCATTTTTCTGTAACCATGATACCGTTGCTGTCTACATAGTATTCTCCGTCCACCCAGGAGTTGACCGCCATGGTCCCGTTTCCGTCCAGATAACGCCACTGCCCATCCGCTCCCTTTTTCCAATCGTTGTAGACTTTATTTCCATTGCTGTCATAATAGACCCAGTTTCCCTCTGCTTCCGCCCAGCCTTCTGCCCACGCTGTCAGATTGACTGTACCAGCCGACAGAAGAACCGCCGCAAGACATATTGCCGTCATCTTCCTCTTCATACACGCCTCTTTCTCCTTAAACGCCCTTCTTTCTTGAAAGAAATGCTTCTTTAAGGCCCTCATCTGCCTTCTATTGTATCAGGGGTTCTGCGTTCTTTCAACCGGAATTACCTTTCAATTCTATTACGAAAAACGTCTGCGGCATTTGAATCTCCCCCGCGGTCCGTTTTTAACATATTCCCCTCAAAAAAGAAACGGGCCGGACTCCCAGACGGAAGCCAGCCCATTTTCTATTAAATACTTTGATGAACGATTCGATTATTTCAGCATCTTCTTCATCTCATCTGCAACGAACTGTACCTTTGTACCCACAATTACCTGAATGGAATTCTTGCCTGGGCGGATCACACCAGCTACGCCTGCGGATTTGATCTTCTTCTCATCTACTACACTCTGATCCTTGATCTCCAGTCTCAGTCTTGTGATGCAGTTTTCCAGAGATTTTACATTTTCCTTGCCGCCAAGTCCTTCCAGAATCACAGAAGCAACCTCTGTATAATTGTTGTTTGCCAGAACAGCAGACTTCTCAGCCTCCAGATCATCATCATCCTCGCGGCCCGGAGTCTTTAAATCAAACTTTACAATAGCAAAGCGGAATACCACATAGAATACCAGGAATGCTGCGATACCCAGCGGAAGGATCATCCATGTCTTCTGAGCTGCCGGAAGGGATGCGGAGAAGAACAGGTCAGTTGCGCCCGCGGAGAAGCTGAAGCCTGCGCGGAATCCAAGAATAGTTGTAACTGTGGTGAAAATTCCGTACAGCAGAGCGTAAACTACATACAGGCCGGGAGCCAGAAACATAAATCCAAACTCAAAGGGTTCTGTAACACCGCAGACAAATGCGCTGAGGGCTGCAGAAGCAACCAGACCGATCGCAACTTTTTTCTTTGTGCTCTTTGCTGTCTGAACCATAGCCAAAGCAGCGCCTGGGATACCGAACATCATACATGGGAAGAAACCGGACATATACATACCAAGGCTCCATGTAACATCTGCAGATGTCTCGCCTGCCCAGAAATGGGACAGATCGCCCAGACCAATGGTATCAAACCAGAATACATTGTTTAATGCGTGATGCAGACCGGTTGGGATCAGCAGACGGTTTAAGAATGCATAAATACCTGCGCCGATCGCGCCCATGCCTGCAATACCGTTTCCGATTGCAACCAGACCGCCGAACAGAACCGGCCATACGAAAAGCAGGATAACAGAGGTGATAATTGCCACTACGCCTGCAATGATGGTTACGCAGCGCTTGCCACTGAAGAAGGACAGCCAGTCTGGAAGCTGTGTTCCCTTAAACTTGTTGTAGCAGGTAGAACCGATGATACCGGAAAGAATACCGATAAATGGGTTTGCGATCTTGCTGAATGCCAGAGTCGTCTGCTGATCCTCAGCGATCGACGGCATCAGGGTAGTCACTACGCCTGTGGATAAAAGAGAGGTGATCATCAGCCAGGAAGCCAGAGCTGCAAGTCCGCCTGTACCGTCATGATCCTCAGATAACCCAACACCCACACCGATTACAAACAGGATCGCCATATTGTCAATCAGAGCGCCGCCTGCCTTTACCAGAAGGAAACCAATCTGCTGAAGGATTCCTTCAACCTCACCGCCCTGCATGGTAGACGGGCAGAGATAATATCCGATTCCCATCAGGATACCACAGATCGGCAGACATGCTACAGGAAGCATCAGGGCCTTACCCAGTTTTTGTAAATACTTCATACTATGTACTCCTTTCTTTTATGGGAAATTTCCTTTTCGAATACTCTCCCATACTTGACCTAATGGATGATCCATTTGTGAAAATAAAAAACCGTTTTGTCTGATGGACGGACACGAATTAACAATTCATTTATAATTCCTCAACAAATACGGCCTTTTGCATTGAAAAAATTTTCTTTTTAATCAATAACTTTCACTGGATTTTTCCATTTCTACTGACATAATATCAACATTTTATAAAAAAGTCAATCTGATTTTATATTTTTTTTAATAATTCATACAGAAACTTTCAATTGTCTTTTCTTTATCTTTTGAAACCCACAGCACAGCGCTTGACGATGCAGTATTATTTGGACTATACTCATTAGGAATCAATCACAAAAACAGCGCCGTGCGCCGACACGGGCACTATATAATTCTGAAAGAAATGAGGTTTATCAATTTATGTGGCTTGCAGATGGATGGAACGATTATGAAGTGATCGACTGCTCTAAGGGCGAAAAGCTGGAGCGCTGGGGGGACTATCTCTTAGTGCGTCCCGACCCCCAGGTAATCTGGGATACGCCAAAAACTCACCGCGGATGGAAAAAAATGAACGGGCATTACCACCGCAGCAGCAAAGGCGGAGGCGAATGGGAATTTTTTTGACCTGCCCCAGCAGTGGACCATTAATTACAAGGAACTGACCTTCAATTTAAAACCCTTCAGTTTTAAGCACACCGGCCTGTTTCCCGAGCAGGCTGCAAACTGGGACTGGTTTGGTGAAAAGATCCGCAGGGCCGGACGCCCTGTCAAGGTATTAAACCTGTTTGCCTACACCGGAGGCGCTACCCTGGCAGCCGCCAAGGCCGGAGCCAGCGTCACTCATGTAGACGCTTCCAAGGGCATGGTAACATGGGCCAAGGAAAACGCCCATTCCTCCGACCTTGCAGACGCCTCCATCCGCTGGATCGTAGATGACTGCGTTAAATTCGTAGAACGCGAAATCCGCAGAGGGAACCACTACGACGCCATCATCATGGATCCGCCCTCCTATGGGCGCGGTCCAAAAGGAGAAATCTGGAAAATCGAGGATGCGATCCATCCTCTGGTAAAGCTGTGCGTACAGCTCTTATCCGAAGATCCCCTTTTCTTCCTCATCAACTCCTACACCACCGGCCTTGCCCCTTCCGTTCTTTCCTATATGATGGGCGTAGAAATCGTACCGAAATTCGGCGGAACCGTCAAAGCCGACGAAGTAGGACTGCCCGTATCCCAAAACGGACTCACTCTCCCCTGCGGAGCTTCCGGACGCTGGGAGAAGTAAGAGAAATGCTGGAGAAATGCTGGAGAAACGCCGGAAGAAACATATCTCCGTTCAGGCGCGCTCTCGCTCGGGGAAATACGCAGCGGTACTAAGCTCGAAAAAACCTCGCTAAGTACCGGCGTCTTTCCACGGGCCTTCACCAGAGATATGTTTCTTCCGGCTGGTGGCTCCTTGAATAGAGTAATAAGGTGCTCTCTGGCATAGGTTTTTCAGAAAGTCAAGGGAATTACCATCCCTCCCGAAGGGTATTCCCAAGCAGAAGCCATCCTCTCCAGGCGCATTGCGGAGGGGCGTGTCTGTCTTGGGGGGGATGGGTGTTAAGGGGAAGGGTGGCAACTGTCTGAGCGAAAGCGAGTTTTGCCATCCTTCCCCTTGTTTTTAACCCATTCCCGGCCTCCTAGACAGGACTAGTGTACTGTCCCATTTACTTTCAGTATAATGACGCAGAATGAATTTTCAGCCTGCAAGGCGGAGGAATGAGGCGATGCGGTGGCATCGTCGATTGACGACAACGCAGCAGATGGAAATTCAGGCAAGTCATTATACGAAATGTGCAGTGAGACAGCACACTACCCCCGTAGCCCCAGCGCCTGGAGGGGATGGCTTCTGCGGCCCCTACTGCAGCAGCTTCTGCACATCCAACGCCCCCATCCCTGCTGATTTCTGGGAAGACCCAGATCTATGGCCCGTTCTCTGAGGCGGAGTTTTACATCCCGGTTGGTCATATCTGGGTATTTTTTCCAGCAAAAGGGCAATGGCTCCTGATACCAAAGGCGTAGACATACTGGTGCCTGATTTGGCAAAATATGCTCCCGCCTCGTTCCCGCAGCTTACGATCCCGCATCCCGGCGCTACGATATCCGGCTTGCAAATGCAGCTGGCAGTAGGGCCACGGCCGGAGTAATCTACCATCCTGTTTCCCATCACCTCTACTTCCTTATGGTCGTCTGAACAGCCTACCGTTATGACTTTTCGGCTGATTCCCGGCGTGGTGACTGTCATAGGGCCGGGGCCGTGATTTCCGGCTGCCACAACGACCACCAGGCCATCATCCCAGGCCGCGTTTACCCCTTTAACAAGGGCAGAATTTTCCGTCATATCTCTCTTTGACAGAGAACCTACCGAAATATTTACAATCCGGATTCCCAAAAACTCTTTGTGGGAGCGGATCCAGCGGAGTCCGGAAAGCACATCTGAAGCATATCCATTTCCCCGATGGTCTAATACCTTTACGGAGATAATAGAGCAGCCAGGAGCCACTCCCCGGTATTTTCCTTCCATGGAAGCCCCGCTCCCTCCGATCATGGCGGCAACATGGGTTCCATGGCCATTGTCATCATAGGGTCTGTCTTTCCTGCGGACAAAATCCGCAAATCCCTTTACTCTATCCTTTAAATCCTCATGGAGAAAGATTCCCGTATCCAGGACAGCTACGCCTATGCCCCGTCCTGTGATCCCCATGGAATAAACCTGGTCGCAGTGAATATCCACTCTGGCTCGATTCACATCTTAAATACTCCTTTTTTGTTAGCCTATTCCACAGAGACATTCCATGTGCAGCCTGCACTGTTCCCTGAAACAGAAAAAACTCCGTACACCTGGTACGGAGCTTTTTTCTTAGGATTTAGGATTTTCAAAAAGGGTTGAAGGATAGTTATTAAACTTTCGTGCATTTCTTATGTACTTAGTATATCATGCCATCCCTGAAAATGTTTGAATGTTCTTTGAATAGATTATTAAGAAAATCTTAATTATCCTTTCTTAAGGGAAGCCAGACGAATTTTCAGCCGCTCTCTGTCACCGTCTGCAAAACAGTATCCATCCATGCCACAGGCTTTTGCACCCTGAATATTCCGTTCCAGATCATCGATAAAGAAACATTCCTCAGGCTTTAAACCAAAACGTTCAAAAAAATGCTCATACATTTCCTTCTGAGGCTTCATGCATTTTACTTCTGCGGAAAAGAAAATACCGTCAAAGCAGTCAATGGCCGGGATTACCTGATGATAGCAGGTCAAAAGGCGCACCGATGCATTGGAACAAAGATAGATGCGGTACCCCTCTTCCTTTAATTCCCTAACAAGTTCTTCCATCCCCTCTTTATGGTACATATTGTATTCATGCCAGTGGGCAAAGCTTTTTCTCGCCAGTTCCTTCTCCTCCTCCGTATCCAGCCGCGCCAGTATCTGGCTTAAACCTTCTTCCTCGGAAATAATCCCCATATCCAGCATAAGCCATTCCGGAGATACAAATACAGCCGTGCTGACCTTGCGGATCAGAGCCTCGTCCTCTGAAAAATGGCGGCAGACCCGGTCTCCCTCATATTCCACCAGTACCTTTCCCATATCAAATACGATATTTTTGATCATGATTCCTCTCCTTATTTACGTAAAAAGGGATGCCGAAAACCCGTAAGCTTTCCGGCATCCCCCTCAGTGACATTTATTTTGTCTCCGGCTTTTCAACCTGAACGATAGCAACCTTCTGCATCGGAATACGGCAGTTTTTGTTGCTGCCAAACTCTACGATCACTGTGTCATCAGTCATATCGATGATCACTCCGTAAAATCCGCTGCTTGTCAGGATGGTATCTCCAACAGCAACGCTTGCAAGCAGCTCCTGCTGTTTCTGTCTCTCTTTTTTCTGGGGACGAATTGCCATAAAATAAACAAGTGCTCCCAGGAAAATAATATAGAGAATAATTCCTCCAATTCCAGCCATGGTGTTTCCTCCTTCATACCTGCTGCTACATTGCCCCAGCAGTTTCTTTTATCAATCCTTCTGACCTGCCATGCCGGCCAGCTTAGCGGCTTTGTACTCGCTGTAGCGGTGTTCTTCAATGGCTTCCCGGATCTCTTCCATCATTTTATTATAAAAATACAAATTATGCAAGGTACATAATCTCATTCCCAGCATTTCTTTTGCCTTTAACAGATGGCGTATATATGCACGGCTGTAGGAACGGCAGGCAGGACACTGACAGCCTTCCTCAATCGGCCGGTGATCCAGCTCATATTTCTGGTTGAACAGATTCAGTTTGCCATGATTGGTATACACATGACCATGACGTCCGTTTCTGGACGGATAAACACAGTCAAAAAATCAACCCCTCTGTCTACAGCCTCTAAAATATTGGCGGGAGTACCTACTCCCATAAGATAAACCGGTTTTTCCTCCGGCAGATGAGGAACAGTTACATCCAGAATGTGGTACATTTCCTCATGAGTCTCGCCTACGGCAAGTCCGCCGATGGCATAGCCGTCCAGATCCATCTCACGGATCGTTTTGGCATGGTCAATACGGATCTCATCAATCACACCGCCCTGGTTAATACCAAACAGAAGCTGTTCCCGGTTTACTGTATCCGGAAGAGAATTTAAACGGGTCATCTCTGTTTTACACCGCTTCAGCCAGCGTGTTGTACGGTCTACAGACTTTCTGATATAGTCATAATCTGCATGGCTTGGCGGACATTCGTCAAAGGCCATGGCAATGGTAGAACCCAGATTGGACTGGATCTGCATACTCTCCTCAGGACCCATAAAGATCTTATGTCCGTCAATATGAGAGCTGAAATATACGCCCTCTTCTTTTATCTTTCTCAGATCTGTCAGAGAAAATACCTGAAAACCGCCGGAATCTGTAAGAATAGGCTTGTCCCAGTTCATAAACCTGTGCAGTCCTCCAAATTCCCGGATCAGCTTATCTCCAGTACGTACATGGAGATGGTATGTGTTGGACAGCTCTACCTGAGTGCCGATCTGGCGCAGATCGTCTGTAGATACAGCACCCTTGATCGCGCCTACTGTTCCTACATTCATAAACACCGGAGTCTGGATTGTACCGTGAACTGTTTCCATCACCGCACGCTTAGCCCGCCCATCCTTTGTAATTACCTGATATTTCATAAATTATTCCTCGTCAGCCAGAGCTGCTTTGATCATGATCGCGCACTCGATCCGTTTTTTCTGCATCTCGCAGCCGATCTCATATGCGCCGTTAATGGAACCGCTGAAATTGTAGGAATTGGCACTGCAGCCGCCGCTGCAGTAGAATCTGGCAAAGCAATCCTTGCAGCTTTCCTTTGCATATACGTTGCAAAGCTTAAACTCATTGCGTATTTCCTCATTTACAATGCCCGTATCTACGTTGCCCAGAAGGAACTCCTCATTTCCTACAAACTGATGGCAGGGGTAGAGATCACCCCATGGAGTAACTGCCAGATACTCTGTACCTGAACCACAGCCAGCCATACGCTTTGCAACACAGGGGCCTGCATTTAAGTCAATCATAAAGTGGAAGAAATTGAAGCCTCTTCCTTCTTTTTTACGCTTGATGTATTCTACTGCCAGCTTATCATACTCCTCAAGGATCTGGGGAATATCTTCCTCACGGATAGCGTAGTCCATCTCAGGTTCTGCAACAACCGGCTCCATGGACATCTGCTTAAAGCCCAGATCTGCATAGTGAAGCACATCCTTTGAAAAATCCAGGTTGTTTCTGGTAAAGGTGCCGCGGACATAGTAATCCATCTGGCCTCTGCTCTCAGCAAACTTCTGGAACTTTGGTACGATCAGGTCATAGCTTCCTGAACCGTTTCGGAAAGGACGCATCTTATCATTGACCTCCGGACGTCCGTCCAGGCTGAGAACCACATTACTCATCTCGCGGTTGCAGAACTCCATAATCTCATCATTCAGGAGCACGCCATTAGTAGTAAGCGTAAAACGGAAACGCTTATTGTGAGCCTCCTCCTGGGAGCGGCCGTACTCTACCAGCTGCTTTACTACCTTCCAGTTTAAAAGGGGCTCGCCGCCGAAGAAATCAACCTCCAGATTCCGTCTGTTTCCAGAATTGGCAATCAGGAAATCCAGAGCCTTTTTTCCCACCTCAAAGCTCATAAGAGCTCTGCGGCCGTGATACTCGCCCTCGTCTGCAAAGCAGTAGCGGCAGGCCAGATTGCAGTCATGGGCAATATGAAGACAAAGGGCTTTTACAACTGTCTTTCTCTTCTTAAAATCCATTACAAAATTCCTGTAAATATCCTTGGTCAGAAGCTGCTCTGCATCAATGAGCTGCTGGATATCCTCCAGAGCCTCTGTGACCTCTTTTTCACTGTAGGTACCATCCAGGGCTTCATGAACCCTGTCGGTCACTTCTGCCGGAAGAGCCTGTGGCTTTTCCAGTTCCGGAATCTGCTCTGCCACCGCCTTGATGGCGTCATAGACAACCGGATCTACCACATGGACGGAACCGCTGTTTACGTCCAGAACAATATGATAACCATTGTTAATATACTGATGAATCAAAATTTATACTCTCTCTTTCTAAGGGCTGTCTGCCCCATATCTTTTACAGCAAAGGAAAGCCCCTATAATCCCGGTGACCATAGGGGCTTTGCAGCATAGGAAACGGACGCCGGATCAGCGGTCAGCGTTCTCGCAGCTCTGGTTTCCAACTGTACAGGAAGTCTTGCATGCAGACTGGCAGGAAGTCTGGCACTCGCCGCATCCGCCCTTCTTCATCGTATCCTTTAAGGTATTGGTATTCAAAGTCTTAACGTGCTTCATATCAGAGTACCTCCTTTTTTCCTTGTTTCTGTCCCTGAGGATATGCCCCAGAAACCGTTATCGTATGAATTATAACACAGCTTTCAGGGGCTTGCAATGGGATTTTGCTCCTGCCTGTCATATTTGTCTTCTCAATGGGATATATTTACACCATATCAATCATACCAGGAGGAATCCCTATGGAAAACGGCATTGTAAAACCCATGCTCCGCTCCCTTTTGATCTCCTACGTCCTCTCAGGGCTTCTGCTCGGCGCTCTGGCCTTTGCCCTGTATAAGCTGCGTTTAAAGGAAGGACAGGTAAATCTCATCGTCTATCTCGTCTATCTGGCCGCCTGTCTGGCAGGCGGAGCCGCAGCAGGAAAACGTCTGCGCCAGAGAAGGTTCTTCTGGGGACTGCTGTCAGGACTTTTTTACTTTCTCATCCTCTTCGCGGTCTCCTGGGCCATGAACCCCTGGTCCGCCCTTGACACAGAACGCTCCGTCACCGTAATGGCTGTCTGCGCCCTGGGAGGGATGCTTGGCGGAATGTTTTCTGCCTAAATCAATCTACTTTCTTTTTAAACTCCTCTCCCATTTCGCCTAAAAGAAACAAAGCTGTACCCAAAAATACAAACAGATCCCCAAGATTAAATACCACCTTCTTAATCCCTGGTAGTGAAAATGAAAAATAGTCCACCACATATCCCCGTTTAAAACGGTCATACAGGTTGCTTAACGCGCCTCCCAAAACCATAGAAAGCCCCACCTTCTGAATCCCGCAGCCCTTTCTCACCAAAAGCATGGAAAGCGCGCCGGCCACAGCAGAGGAAACAGCCAGAGGAACCGCTGTTACCAGCTGTGGCTTTTCCTTTAAAAAACCAAAAGGAAACCCATAATTATGATTCCTGTGAATACGGATCCGTCCTTTCGCTCCCGGCAGATCTCTTGGAAACTCCCCATCCGTTTCCTGCTCGATCTCACTCTTCATCCCCTGATCCAAAGCCGCAATCCCTCCCACAAGCCAAATCAGATACTTCATGCCAATCCCTCCTCTGTCAAATTTAATCTCTATCCTCATTCTACAATATTTCCCCAAAAACATCCACCCATTTCCCCACCAATTTCTCAACCCTCCCACCTCCCCCAGCCAGAAGTGAGGTTTCTGTCCTGCCTTCTGAGCGACTTTGCAGGCTGTTAGAATGACTTAGAGGATAAAATTTTTCGTTAAGAGCCATATCAAACCTGTCCGAGCGCAGCGAGTTTTTGATATGGCTCTTGCTTTTAGAAAAATTTCAGCCTCTTAGACATTCTTGCAGCCGGAAACCGGAGCTCAGAAGGCAGGACAGAAACCGGACTCCCCGCATATACTAATCAAAACCCTCTTCCGGAGCCGTCCTTCCCATGCCCGACTGCCCTTTTAATCCCGCCGCTGAAAACATAGCCGATCTGATCTACCGCTTCGGATCTCTGCAATCTGAACGCTGGAACAACACGTCCTCCCTGTGTGCAGACTATGTGAGCAGCGATTATATCATTCTCCATATGCCTCTCACTCCTGATGCCGTATCCATGCGTGTACACCCCTACTATATGATTCCCTCGCTGTTTTCCCCTTTGGATTACAATGCCATGGAGGCATCAGGAATCCTCTCAGCCTTTAACTCCCCTGCACTTAACAACCAGGGAAAGGGCGTTCTCATTGGCCTGGTAGACACAGGAATTGATTACCGCTCTCCCCTATTTCAAAATCCCGACGGCACGACCCGTATTGCCGGAATCTGGGATCAGTCGGTTCCCATCGAGGAAGATGTACTGCCAGCCGGTGTGCCGGATTACTATCCAATGGGAGGATCCTCCTACGGCACGGAATACACCAGAGAACAGATCAACGAAGCTCTCGCCTCTGACGATCCCCTCTCCCTGGTTCCCACACAGGATACCATAGGACACGGCACCTTTCTGGCCGGACTGTCTGCAGGCAGCTCCATACCTCAGGAGGATTTTACGGGAGCAGCGCCAGAGGCAGAACTGGCAGTTGTGAAATTAAAGCCTGCAAAAAAATATCTCCGCGACTTCTATCTGATCCCTTCGGATGCTCCCGCCTTTCAGGAAAATGATATTATGATGGGGATCAAATACCTGCGCATGATGGCAGACCGTCTTAAAAAGCCTCTGGTGATCCTTCTGGCTATGGGTTCAAACTCCGGGAGCCATATCGGCACCTCCCCATTAAGCCAGGTCACTCAGAATTACAGCGGTTTTTTTGGCATCATCACCGTTATTGCATGCGGAAATGAAACCGGCGCGGCCCATCATTTTTACGCTTCAATCCCTGCGGGCACTGAATATGAGGATGTGGAAATCAGAGTGGGAAAAGAAGAAGCAGAACGCGGCTTCGTGCTGGAGCTGTGGGCTGCGGACGCTGATACCTACACCGTGGGCTTTATCTCTCCCAGCGGAGAGCGGATCAGCCGTATCCCTATTATCGCCAATAATGAAACTTCTATCCCTTTTCTTTTAGACGCTACAACTATCACTGTAAACTACCAGCTCATTGAGGCCGAATCCGGCAGCCAGCTGATTTTCATGCGCTTCCAGACGCCCGCAGCCGGTATCTGGACGGTGCGTGTATACAATACGCAGCGTTTTAAGGGAACCTTCCATATGTGGCTTCCTGTACAGGGAATGATTTCCGAGGAAACCGTCTTTCTGCGTCCCGATCCCTACAGCACCATCACCGTTCCCGGCAACTCCCGGCTTCCCATTACCGTAGGCGCCTATGATACGTCCACCGGAGGCATCTACATCCACTCCAGCCGCGGCTTTACTCCCAATCAGATCGTCAAACCGGAGCTGGCCGCTCCGGGCGTCAACATCCTTGGCCCTTCCGTCGGCAGAAAGCCAGGAAGTGATACGCCCATGACAACACGCACCGGAACCTCGGCAGCGGCGGCAATCACCGCTGGAGCGGCCGCCAATCTTTTAGGCTGGGGCATTGTAGAAGGAAACTATCCTACCATGAGCGAGGCATCTGTAAAAAGCTACCTTATACGGGGAGCACAAAGAAATCCAGCGCTCACATACCCGAACCGTGAGTTTGGATATGGAACGCTGGATCTGTTTCAAACCTTTCTTCGTCTGCGGGAATAGCCATCCTGCAGCATGAGGGCAATATTGTATGCCAAATGCTAACCTCTCATCTGCACCAGAGGTCCTCCAATTTTTTTCCAGATACGGCCTGGTAACTACCACGGAACCAATATTGGGATCTTTGGGGATCTCATACATGATATCCAGCATGAACTCCTCCAAAATTGCCCGCAGCGCTCTGGCTCCGGTGCCGCGCCGGATTGCTTCCTCTGCAATCCACTCCAGAGCATCCTCCTCAAAGACCAGCTTCACCTCATCCAGTGCCAGAAGCTTCTCATACTGGCGGAGAATAGCATTTTTCGGCTCCTGCAGAATACGGATCATCATATCCTTATCCAGTCCCTTTAACGTTACCGTTATGGGAAGACGGCCCAAAAACTCCGGAATCATGCCGAAGGTTCTCAGATCCTCGTTGGTTACATGGCTCAAAATGTCAGGATCATGATCAAAGGAATCCTTAAGCACTGCTCCAAAGCCCATGGCGGACTTCTTCGTAAGACGCTCCTTAATGATCCCCTCAAGGTCAGGGAACGCGCCTCCGCAGATAAACAGGATGTTGTCTGTATTTACCGTTGCCATGGGGGTCATGGCATTTTTCTGATTGGAGCCTACAGGTACCTCCACTGTGCTTCCTTCCAAAAGCTTTAAAAGCTCCTGCTGAACAGATTCACCGCTTACATCCCTGGTATTGGTCTGCTTCTTTTTGGCAATCTTATCAATTTCATCAATAAAGATAATCCCCTTCTGGGCCCGCTCCACATCATTGCCTGCAGCCGCCAGAAGCTTGGATACCACACTTTCGATGTCATCGCCAATATATCCGGCCTCTGTCAGAGAGGTAGCGTCTGCGATCGCTAACGGTACATCTAAAAGCTTTGCAAGCGTCTTTACCAGATAAGTCTTTCCGCTGCCCGTCGGTCCGATCATCAAAATGTTGGACTTTTCAATCACAATATCGTCACTGTCAGAGCCTTCTTTTCCCAGAAATGCTCTCTTATAATGGTTATATACGGCCACTGCCATAACCTTTTTAGCCTTTTCCTGTCCGATCACATAGGCATCCAGCTTTTCCTTAATCACATGAGGCGCAGGTATATCCTTCATGGTAAGCTGAGGCTGAGGCTCCTTACTCTTTTTAAGCTTCTGCTTTTTGGGGATCTCAGCCTTTGGAGGCATCTGGGACAGATCATTAAAGTTCAGATTCATATAGGGCATATTGGGAATCTGAGAAAGATCCATCCCGTTTTTCATCACAGAATCAAAAGCCTTCTGCATACAGTCATGGCACAGGTTCATGCCTCCCGGCATGGAAATCATGGGGCCCGTTTTACTCTCCGGCCTGCGGCACATATAGCAGACCTTTTCATATCCCTCATCCTCCCGGTCCTTTCCTTCGGACCGGGAAACGTCATTTTTCTCTATCTCTTTCTCTTCCAATGTAAATCTCCTCTCTCAGGGGCAATATAAACTTATTGCTGCCCGGATACCGCTGCCTGTTCCTCCGCAGGCATTGCTGCCAGTGTTACGGTAACCGTCAGCTCCTGGTACACTCCGTCGATCTGTCTCTGAACAGTCAGTTCTACCTGCTCTCCAGCCCGGTAGCCTGCTAAAATCTCCTGAAGGCCCTCCATGTTCCGCACGGTCTGGCCATCTAATTTGGTAATAATATCCTTCTCCCACAGCTCAGAGGAGGCTGCTGCGCCGGACTCCAGGATCTTATATACATAAGCGCCTCTCGGCATGCCAAAGGTCTTTGCCGCATTTTCATCTACATTCGTTCCCTGGATTCCCAGATATCCCCTTTCCGCCTCAGGAATATCAACCTTTGATCTGCGCTTTGTAAGCTGGTCAATAATATCCTGGGATTTTGAAATAGGGATGGCATAACCAATGCCCTCTACCTCGGTAGAAGCATATTTTGCCGCATTAATCCCAACTAGCTCACCCTTCATATTTAAAAGAGCGCCGCCGCTGTTTCCAGGATTGATCGCCGCATCTGTCTGAAGAAGTACGCGGGTATTTCCCTCTTCCGTCTGCACTTCCCGGTTTATGGCGCTGATATAGCCGACTGTCACAGACTGGCCGTAGCCAAGGGCGTTTCCAATGGCGATCACACCCTGTCCCGGCTTTAATTCATCCGAGTTTCCCACAACTGCCGGATGGATCTGCGCTTTGGTTTCTTCTTTAATCTGATCTAAAGGAATGGCAATCACTGCCAGATCCGTTTCCGGATCCGTTCCCTTTGTCACAGCATCTACCGTTTCCTCATCAATAAATGTAACCTTTAAGGATGTGGCTTCCTCCACCACATGATTATTCGTTACAATGAGAAGCTCTGTCTCATTTTCCCCGATAATAATGCCCGATCCGCTGCTTGGCACCTCATAGGTCTGTCCGCCCAGTCCGCCGCCGAAAAACCAGTCATAGCCGAAATCACGGCTCTGATATACGGCTGTGCTTGTGATAGCCACTACCGAAGGCATTGCTTCCTCCACGATGACAGACACATCTGTAACCGGAGCAGCGATATAAGACGGCGTCGCAGTTTCGGGCCCGGCGAACGGATCTGCCGGAGGCTTTTGCCCTTCGGGCGCCTTCCAGTCCCCTGCTTCCGGTTCCCCTGAAACAATGGCATACAGATTCTTAAAAACGCCGGAGGACGCGATCTGTACTCCCACCATCACACCTCCTGCAATGGTACCAAACAGCAGCGCCCCCGCTGTGATCCAGGCTGCCTTCTTTAAAATGCCTCCCTTTTTAGGTCTCTCTTCTTCAGGCTCTCTATTCCAATTACGATCCTTATCTTCTTCGTACATTTGCTGTATCTCCTTCCTTCACTTATGTGACTATCTTATAATGAAACAGAAAAAATATCAAATAAATAATTGATAAACAAACCGCCGGGGAAATCGTCATTTTTCCCCGGCGGTCTGCCGTATCATCCCTTATTCTCAGGCTCCCGGACCGATAATTACATCGTTTTCCGGATTTCCTTCAATAATCACATTTCCTGCTCCGGGTATAACTCCTGAGGAGGAAGACTCCGTCTGTCCCGGTTTTGACTGTCCTGCTCCGGAACTGACCGGACTTGTCTGAGAAGGCTGAGACGCTGCTCCAGGCCCGCTGTCTGCATCTCCCGATTCAACTGCACCGGGTCCCTCAGAGCCTGCATCTGTACCCTTAGCGGGCTTTGTCACTGCTTCCGTCGTGGCAGAAGGCAGTGTCCCGCTGGGTACTGTCGGCTTCAGGCTGCCCGAAGACTCTGTCGATGCTCCCGGCTTTGACTGGCCTGAATGCGTGCTGCCGGAGGACTCAGACGGGAGCATCCCAGGACCGTAATTCTCCGGCGGATCGATCACATTTCCGTTCTCGTCTGTCTCAAGCTCCAGTCCCCACGGATATTCACCATCAATCACATCCTCATTCCCATGCTTCGTGCTCTCGCTGCTGCCCTCGGAGGTTTCAGTCCCTTTTTCTTTCGTTTCTTCCTTTGTCTGAGCTGCCGTAGTAGCCTTCGGCACATAGCCTCCGTCTGTTCCCACGCTCTCGACAGGCTTTCCTTCCTTGTACATACCAGTATCAGCTGAAATTTTGGCGCTGATCTTTTTTACCATTTCACTTGGTACATAATTCTCATCATCGAATAAGAACTGATGAAGCTTGATCACATTGCTCTCCAATGTCTGTGGAATGACGCAGGCACCCTTTTTGCCCAAAATCCCGTCACTTCTGGCCTCTGGGAATCCCGCTGTAGCTGCAATGTGGTATTTGGTAAGGTTTTTAGCCATAGGAATCATATCATTTAAGGTAATACTGGTAAGGATCTGCGGAAATACCACTTCCATTACATTATTTACAACTGCAAAGTCCGCTTTCTTCAGCTTATCAAAACTGAGCTCGATCACCTTTCTCTGGCGCTCTGTACGGGCATAATCCGTATCCATCTTGCGCAGTCTGGCATACGCTACCGCCTGAACACCGTCCAGATGGTTCGGGCCGGCCTTCTTTAAATGATGGGAACCGACTCCGGTGGATTCTACCGTTTCTGTAATATAAGAATTGATATAGTAAAACTCTGCCTTGCTCAGCTCTACATCCACACCGCCCAGAATGTTGATGGAATCTGCCACAGCCTTCCAGTTAAAAGTCGCATAATCATCAATCTGTAAATCCAGATTCCGGTTCAGGGCCTCTACCGCCTGCTTTGGGCCGCCTCTGGAATAAGCTAAATTGATCTTATTATAGGAATTTTTCTCGTCTATGTTCAGATAGGTATCTCTGAATACGCTCACCAGCTTGATGGCGCCCGTCTCCTGATTGACTGTACAGAGTATGATAACATCAGACATATTCCCCTTGCCTACAGAGTTGTTCCGGCTGTCCACGCCGAAAAGAGCCACAGTCCAGTACCCCTTCATCTGCTCCTCTTTTTCCACAGAAATATAGGGATTTGTCATATCTGCCTGATTAAACTCCGTATCCGTCTGCATATTGGACCACATCCGCTTTCCCCACCAGACACAGCCAATAACTGCAAAAGCCGTAATCTGAGCTGCGATCAGAAGGATAAGCCCCCTGAGGGTAAGTCCGCCAAAAAACCGCTTTGGCCCGCCGCTGCCTCTGCCGCCTGCCCGTCTGCTGCGGACTTTATCTGTACTTCGTCCCGCTCTGTACCCTGTGCTTTTTTCGCGCTCTGGAACGGTTCTCCGGCCGGTACTCTCCCTGTGGCTTCCCGCCCCAAACTCTATTTCCTCTTCTTCGTCAAAATCACTGTCCAGATCCATATAGGAATCCTCTTCCTGCTCTCTGCGGAAAGCGGTGCTTCGTCTGGGACGTTTTCCCTCTGTCTCAGCCTGACGGAAGGCAGGGACAAAGGTATGACCTGTGTTCCCTGCCTTTGGCCTGCGTGCTCCCTGTTCTTCCTCCGGATCAAATCCGAACTCAAATTCATCGCGATTCATATGTTCATCCTCACTGCATCAGTATGCATTTTTATTGATAAAGCCTTTAAAGATTGTCAAAAACATAATCTTAAAATCAAAACCAAGGCTCCAGTTTTCGATGTAATACAGATCGTGTTCGATCCGTTTGGTAATGGAAGTGTCCCCCCGATAGCCGTTTACCTGAGCCCAGCCTGTCAGCCCGGGCCGCACCTGATGCTTGATCATATAGCGGGGAATCTCCTCCTTGAACTTTTCCACAAACAGCGGCCGCTCCGGCCTTGGCCCTACCAGACTCATATCCCCGATCAGGATATTGTAAAACTGGGGCATCTCGTCAATACTGGTCTTTCGTATAAAGCGGCCCACCGGCGTTACCCTTGGGTCATGGGGCGTAGTCCAGCGTGTTTTTTCCTTTCCCGGATCCTGGACCTCCATAGAACGGAACTTGTACATCTTAAAGGGCCTGTTGTGGAGGCCGATCCGCTCCTGACTGTAGAAAATGGGGCCCGGAGAGGTCAGCTTTATGAGCCCTGCCGTAAGGAGCATCACCGGAGAGAACAAAAGAAGGCCGAAAAGAGCTCCTCCAATGTCCACAATCCGCTTTACCGTAGCGTTAAATACGTTCGTCAGAGGCACATGGCGGATATGGATCACCGGCAGTCCCTGAAGATCCTCCATATAGGGAATCGTAGGTATAATATTATTGTAATCCGGAATGAATTTGGTATGAACGCCGGATTTCTCACAGACTGCCACGATTGATTCCAGATTTGAATACTCATTGATACTCAGGGTAATGGCAATTTCATCCAGCGTATTTGCTGCCAGAACGCTTTCCAGCTGGTTTATGGTTCCCAGGATCCTGACATTTTTATAGGCATATCCTGACGGTCTGCCGTCATCCAGGATCCCCTGGATATGATATCCCCACTCAGGATTTAAAGCCACCCGGTCAATAAAGCCTTCCGCTGCCCGGCTGTAGCCCACTAAAAGGATGTGCTTCTGATTATAGCCGTTGGTGCGCAGAGAGCGCAGAAAAAGGCGGATCGCCATACGTTCCGCTTCCAGCAAAAGGATATTTAAAACGAAAAAGCAAAGAAGCATCCTGGTGGAGAAATATCCCAGGTGGATAATGATATTTCTTCCGCCAAACAGGATCAGCGTAAAGAACATAAGGCCGATCACATTGGCCTTACAGATGTTGGCAAACTCTGATCTGCGTCCCTGGATCCGCTTCGGCACATAAAGGTGAAAACAGGCATTTAACACCAGATACACCGGTATGATAAATATAAGCGCCGCAAAATAAACGGGCGGTTCCAGAGTTTTCACATTGTATTCCAGAGGGATCACTTTTCCGCTGACTATGATCAGCCAGGCAAGAAAATATGCCAGAACCGTCATAACCACATCCAAAAGGACATGAATCCGGTTCAGCTTCTTTTGATTATCTTTTATCATGGAAAATCACCTGATATTCAGTCTCATCCGGCAGAACCCTTTCTTCAGGCACTCTGCCGGGTGCTCCTATTATAGCTTATTTAAACTCAAGATTCTATAACATTTATCTTAAAATATGATAAAATTCGCCTTTTTACTTCCTTTTTTCCAGCTGCCTTAAGGAAAATTCGTAGAAATACAGAAGAGTACCTGTAAATAATTCCCATTCGATTGCCAGATAGTTTTTCAAATGCTCCGGTCTGTATCCTACCTTTTTACATTTCCCTGCTGTTGCCAACCCTTCCTTCACGCCTGCAAGATAATCCGCTCCAAAGCCGCGCTTTTTAAAAAACAGATATTTCACAGTCATTCCTGCTCCAATGGGCAGGACGTTGACAAGCAGCTGCAGGAAAGGCATATTTTTATAATTTAGGTAAATATTATTCCGGGCCGCCAGCCGCACCTTAAAGGAATTATACTTGGAACCGCTGGTGCCGCTGCCCACATGGTACACAACTGCGTGAGGACAGTAAACATTATCATAGCCTGCAATCCTGGCCCGGTAGCCTACGTCAATGTCCTCTAAATAAGCAAAATGCATCTCGTCAAAATACCCGATTTTTTCAAAGATCTCCCTGCGGTAAATGGCAGCTCCGGCGCAGGCGGAAAAGACTCTGCAGGGGTGGCTGTAGCCCCCGGAGGAACGTCCTACGCCCCTCTGATACGCCCAGCCAAGGAGGCTGTACATATCTCCTGCATCATCCATCTTATCCTTGTGATACATCTGGATCATCTTGCTGCTGACAGAAAAAATCTTAGGCGACCTCTCAATGGCCTTAACCATTTCACCGATAAAATGGCAGTCCGGCTCTGTATCATTGTTTAACAGAAGCACATAGGGCGTCTTTGCCGCCCTGATCCCCACATTAACCGCCCCGGAAAAACCGGTATTGGTATCCAGAAAAATCGTGGGGATCTGATGCTCCTTAAGCCACTCCACACTGCCGTCCGTGGAGCCGTTGTCCACCACCAGGATCTGAAATTTGTGGTAAATCTGCAGCTCCAGCGCCTTAAAGCAGGGTTCCATGAATTTTAATCCGTTATAATTGGGTATGATCACAGTGACCTTGATTCGATTGCTCATTTTCCTTCCTTTTCCTCCGGCCCATAGGCATCGTACACAGACAGGTCATAGGGTTCTCCGATCTTCTCCTTCAAGAGATCACGAAGGGCAAAATTAGACTTGCGGAGCGTGAGATTGGGGTTGTAGTAAGGATCTCCCTGCTCCAGGATCTCCGGCCATTTTTTATGGAACATGGCAACCTCCCGGTTAAAGCGGGCCACCTTTTCCGGCGTGTCCTCCAATCCCCTGGACTTGGATTCATAGTGGTAAAGGCAGGCATAAGGCGCATATACTACCAGTTTCCCCAGCGCCCGCACTTTCATACAGTAATCCAATATCATTAAAGGCGACTGCCAGCTCTGTGCTTAAGCCTCCCACAGTCTCAAAGACGGATTTCTTTGTCATCAGACAGGCTGCAGTGACTGCGCTGTAGTCCTGTGCACACATGGCACGGTGGAAGTAGCTGTTCTCAGCCTTGTGAAGGCCGATAAAGGTATGGCCCGCAATCCCGCCAAAGCCCACTACCACGCCTGCATGCTGGATGGTGTCATCTGCATAAAGCAGTCTTGCTCCCACGATCCCCACATCCTCACGCTGGCAGAAGCCCAGCATCTCCTTTATGCTGTCCGGCTCTAACAGCTCTGTATCATTATTTAACAAAAGAAGATACTCGCCGGATGCAAAGGATGCTCCGAAATTATTGATGGCTGAATAGTTAAAGCCCTCCTTCCATGTCACTACCTTAACATTGGAATGAGCCTCCTGAAGCTTTTTATAATATGCAAAGGTCTCCGGACTGGTACTGTTGTTCTCCACAACGATAAATTCCAGATTCTGATAGGTGGAACGCTCCATCAGAGAACGGATACAGGTATCCAGATCCTGGCTGTGGTCTTTATTGGGAATGATCACAGACACAAGGGGTTCTCCCTGAATCTTAAAATGCGTGTGGTAAATGCCGTAATCCACACCCTTTTCCACGGATTCTGCCGGGATTCCCACTCGCTCATAGTGAGCCATAACCGCTCTGGAGCCTGCCTCGAAAGCGTACATCTTACTTTCCGGATTGCTGGCTGTGGACCCCTGATGGCAGCGCCAGTGGTAGAGCACCTTTGGAATATGAACGATTTTGGCGGCTTTTTCCGTACACCGGAAAATAAAATCATAATCCTGAGCACCGTCAAACTCCTTCCTAAAGCCTCCAACCTGATCCAAAAGGCTCTTTTTTACTACAAACAGATGGCAGATATAATTGACACTGGTAAGAAGATCCGGGTTAAAATCAGGCTTGAAATGCGGATCAAACAGCGCCTTTCCGTCCATATCCAGCTTATCCTCATCGGAATAAAGGACTTCACAGTCCGGATGCTCGTTGACTGCCTTTACCACCTCATAAAAGGCGTGCTCCGGAAGGGTATCGTCGTGATCAGCCAAGATCACAAAATCGCCGGAAGCCATTTCAAGAGCCGCATTGGTATTGCCGGAAATGCCCCTGTTTCCGCCCAGCACCGCATAGCGTACTCTGGGATCCTTCTGGGCGTAGCGCTTTAATACCCGTTCCACGCTCTGTCCTCTGGGACTGCCGTCTGCAATGCACAGCTCCCAGTTGGTATAGGTCTGATCAATGATGGAATCGATCATTTCCCGAAGATAATGCTCCGGGGTGCGGTAGACGGGTATAACCACAGAAAGAAGGGGCTCATATTCAAAACGCGCTTCCCTCTGGGCCTTTAACTCCTCCTCTGTGGGCTTTGTAAGCTCATACCACTCGCTGTAGTCATAGTCATTATCAAGGCCCTGAAGCTTGTGACAGGACTTCTTTATCAGAGCCTTAAGTCCATTTTCCTTCCAGAAATCTGCAGCCACACGGACGGTCTCCATGTTCATCAGGTCCTTAATCTTTTCCATCCGCTTATGAGCCACGCTGGAACGCTTTGCGATCAGCTCTTCATTATACTTGATCTTTGCCTGGCGTCCCTCACAGCGGATCAAAAGCCAGTAGGTCTTTCCTCTCTCATAGGGGAACTGGATGTCAAAGCCAAAGTCCCTGTCATACGTCTTTTTGAAATAAATCTGGCTCACATCATCTCTTCTGGTCGTAACCAGCTTATATTTCACCGGGTTATGGCGTTCATCCTCTACCCGGAAGGTCGCCCTGCTTTCCGGAGATTTTCCCAGAACCCATCCGTTTAATGTAATGGAATTTTCACGGATCCGCACAATGTCTATCTTATACTTCATCCTTTTTTCCTTCCTCTTTCTCTTCCGGCTTCTCATCAAAATTCAGGCGCTCCGCTTCAATCACCAGAGGCCGCTTCATGACTCTCTGATTGATGCTCATAATGTATTCGCCCAGAAAACCGATGAAAAAGAGCTGGACAGAGCCCAGAAACAGCATACCGATCAGCATGGGAGCCATACCGGCCGGAAAACGGTCCCACCAGATCAGCTTCATTACCAGATAAACAAGAGCGATCAGCATACTGACCGCGGCGCAGACCCCTCCGAAAATCGTAGCAAGGCGCAGCCCCTCTTTTGTATAGGAAGTAACGCTTAACATGGCTGCGTCGTAAAGGCGGTAAAAGTTATTATGCGTCTTTCCTGCCCTTCTCTTTGGCTGCTCGTAGGGAATCTCCTTGCGCTTATAGCCAAGCTCTGCCACAATCCCCCGCAAAAAGGGCGTAGGATCATCCAGACGGCGCAGGATTTCAATAAACTCCCTGTCATAAAGGCCGGAGCCGGTAAAATGCTCGATCTGCTCCACATCGGACATTTTTTTTATAGTCTTGTAATAACAGGTCCGAAGCCAGTACATAAACCGGTTTTCTTTGCTGCTGGTCTTGATCCCGATTACGATCTTGTAGCCGTTTTCCCACTCACGGACATATTTGGGAATCATTTCCACCGGATCCTGGAAATCTGCCACCATTTCAATGACGCAGTCTCCTGTCACCTGGAGCATACCATAGTAGGGGGAGTTAAACTGTCCGAAATTGCGGGCATTAAAAATCGCCTTGATCTTCGGATCACTGCTGCACAGAGTCCGCAGCACCTCCCTCGTTCCGTCCGTCGAATCATTGTCAATAAAGACCAGTTCGTAATCGTACTGGGGAAGTTCATTTTTCAGGATATCTGTTACCGCCTGGCTGATGGGCCCTACATTTTCGACCTCATTGTAGCAGGGGATCAATATGCTGATCTTTTTCATTTGGATGTACATCTCTTTCTAAAATAATCTTGTAATGGTTTATGGGAGCATCTGGCGGATGCCCTGGGAAAAGGAATACGCTTCCTTAAAGCCTCCGGTCAAGGCCGCCAGCTTCTCTACGGAAGGCCGCACAGACAAGGCCCCTTCCTTTGCCTGAACAAAGGAGCCGTATTCCAGACTTCCTCTTCCTCCCGCCTCTTTCCAGACCTCCTCCACAAAGGAGCGCAATACCCGCGTATCCCTGCTGGCAACATTGACAATCTCGCTGATTTTCGGGCTGTCCTTTTCAGACGGAAGATGGCGGTACAATTCATATACTGCCTGAACTGCGTCTTCTATATACATAAAGTTCCACTGATGAAGGCAGGCGCTTAGGGAAACGCTCTTTCCCTGGGGCAGCTCCCGCACCAGAGTGGAGATGATCGACCAGGGGTGATCCCCGGGGCCGTAGACGCTGAAAAACCGCAGATGGAAATAGTGAAGCCCCAGCTCTTTGCACAGAGGAGCCGCCTTCTGGTAAAATTCCCACTTGGCCTTTCCATACTGGTTAATGGGGGCGCATTCCCTGTCCTCAGACATGATTCCGTCCGTAAGTCCATACTCCACCCGGGAGCCTGCATCCATAAAAACAGAGCAGGAAAGAGCCTTTGCAGCCCGGATACATTCCAGAGAACCTGCCACATTTTTGGCCTGAACTTCCGGAGAATCAATCTCCTGACGGTTTACACCGCCCCAGGCAAAATGGAAAAATGCGTCTGCAGAACCAATCTGTGAAACACAGTCTCCGGCCCGGTCCATGGACCAGGGAACGATGTGCAGGTTTTCGTGAACCGGAAGCGCCTTAAGATTAGGGGAATCCGGACGGGACAGGGCAAAAACCTCTGCCCCTTCTCTCAAAACAGGGTCGCAAGGTAACTGCCGATAAAGCCGGTTGCCCCTGTGATAACGATTCTCATAAGCTGTCCTCCTAGAGCATTTCCAGATGATTGGAACGCATGGCCCGGATCTCCACCTCAGGACCAAATTTCTCCCGGATCAGGGCCGCAATCTCATCCGTATAGCCGGGAGCAGTGATAATGACGGCGTCCACCGGATGCTCCTCAAAATAGGACGGGGCTACGATGGGAAGATGGGAGGCCGGAGCAAATTTTCCCTGTTTAAAGGGAGCGGAATCAATGATATACTCTGCCTTCTTTCCAAGGCTGGTTGTAGCTGCCAGCGTAAAGCCCTGATGACTGGCTCCCCAGATGGCTGCTTTTTTCTTCCAGGCATCCAGATACTTCATATAGGTATCCATCTCCCGGCGCAGATTCACATAGCAGTCCAGCAGATTGCCCGTTTCCATCTGGGGACGCTTGCGCACAATAACGGCAAGCGTATCCCTGTTTATCACCTCTGCTTCCTCTACCACAAAGCCCGTACGCTCCAGCAGGGAAGTCAGCGTATCAAAGGTATAGTAGGCAATGTGATCCCGGATCAGCTCATAATAGCTGCTGTGATCCATAATATACTCAAAGCTTGGAACGGTAAGAAGTCCCATCCCGTCATCTTCCAGATTATTGTAAATACAGCGCAGCATCCCTGCCGGATCCGGCTGATGCTCCAGAAAATTAAAAGATAAAAATACATCATAAAAGCCGCCTGGGATCACCGTATCTGCATGTTCTGTAAATCCCTGCTCCACTGCAAGGCCCTGAGCCCTGGCAAGCTTAACCAGCGCCGGATCATGCTCAATCCCGTGACCCTCTACCGGAAATTCCTCTAATACTTTTAAAAATTCTCCCTGTCCGCAGCCTACCTCGATAAACCGCTTTCCTTCTAAATGGTAAGTTTCGATCAGGTGCCTGTACTGTTTTCTGCGCAGCTCCGCCATAGTGGTGGAGTATCCTCCGGCGCGGATCACATCCCGGTAATAATCCACCGGCTCGCAGTCAAACTGCACCAGGCCGCAGCCCATGCACTGGCAGAGATCCAGAGTAAGCCCCTGATCCTCATCTACATGATCTTTATCCGGCATATGCTGGGCGGAAGCCGGCATATTGTCCAGCGTAAGAAGCGGCGTCTCCCATAAAGGAGCACCGCAGGCAATACAACGTTTCATCTAAATTTCTCCTTTTTTCTCCTGTACCATCCGGCGGATCCCCTCCGAAAAAGGAATCTGCTGGGTAAAGCCCACTGCTGCCTTTAATTTCGTCAATTCCGGCATCAGCGATACCATGCCCTCCGCATTGGGCGGCCTGTCTCCGAAATGATAGCTTCCCAGACTGCCGCAGAGCCGGTGCAGCTCTTCTATATAATCCCGCAGCGGGCGGGTATCTTCCCCCGCCACATTATACACGCCGGCCGGTGCTTTGCCAAGAAGAAGTTTTACCAGCAGTTCTGCGGCCTCGGTCACATAGAGGAAATTCCACTGCTGGGTACAGGGTCCCATTTCCATATGGCCTTCCTTTAAAAAGGTGTCAATGCAGGTGGAAATCAAAGACCATGGGTGATCTCCCGGGCCATAGACGCTGAAAATACGGGTATGGATATAATCCATGCGAAGCTGGCCGGCCAGTTCCCCGGCCTGTCGGCAGACCAGCACCTTATCCTTGCCGTACTCAGATACCGGATGGCAGGGCTGATCCTCCCTCATGGGAGAATCGCAGATCCCGTACTCCGCCTGAGAGCCGGAAAAAAGGAACCGGCTGCAGCCAAGGGCTCCTGCTGTTCTGACAGCCGAAAGCGCATAGCCGATGTTTTTCGCCTGAAGAGCCGGATCCTGCCGGTTGGCGCTTCCCGCTCCTCCCAGCCAAGATGCAGCCAGGCAGAGGCGTCTGTGATATCCATCTCCTTCAGGCGTTCTATCTCGTTTAAATTACATTCCAGAATCCTTACGCTTCCCACAGCCCCCTCTCTCCGGCCTTCCTGTCCATTAAGAGGCAGCGCCTTTAAAAAAGGACAGGCCCGCTGAACCGGGCCGTGCCACAGCATACACCTTCTGTCCCTGTTTTAAAAGTTCCTCCACTACAGCCCTTCCGATAAAGCTGGTAGCTCCTGTGACGATCACTGCCATATGGCTGTCTCCTTTTCTGTCTGTTGTTCTGCCGGTTCTCCCAACCGGGAATTATTCCCTGATCCTGGGAATGATCATATTCCGATCCATCTCCTCCTCAGGAAGGAAGGGAGCCAGATCCTCCAAAGGCGGGGATACCAGAGTTCCGTCCGGCAGCCTCTTGGCTGAGGACTTTGGCTCAAAGTTCTGATCCATGGATACAAAGATCTCGCAGATCACCGGGCCTTCGACAGCCAGCGTCTGCTCCACTGCTTTTGCAAGCTCACTGTTGTGCTCTGCCTTTATATAAGGATATCCGTAGGCGCCTGCCAGCTTTTCCATATCCGGGAAACTTAAATCCCCGCTGTCCACTCCGATGCCGATCAAAGGCTCTCCGAAGAAATTCTTTTGGGTCTGGCGGATGGAATGATAGCCGCCGTTATTGATTAAGAATATTTTAATTCCCATTTTATGGTGAATGATGGTCTGAAGCTCCTGAAGGTTCATCTGGATGCTTCCATCACCCGTTACAAGGATCAGATCCTCTCCTGAACGATCCCTTCCCTGGCTGTAGCAGCGGCTGTCTCTGGAGGCAGTCCAGGCGCCAATAGCGGCTGGCAGATCATATCCCATGGCTGCTACGGCAGAATTGGTGATAAACCGCTGTCCCTTCTTGATTACATACGCATGACCGCCTACCACGCAGGCAGAACCATTTCCCACTACCGTAATCTGGCCTTCCTTTAAGCGGCTGCTGATGGCCTGAATGGCCGCATAGACATTAGCCGGCTCCTGATCGGTGAAATTCCAGTGTTTTTCCTGTACCACCGGATAGGTTTCCTTCCACATCCTGCAGGTCTCGCTCCAGTTCATGCCCGGAAGGCCTTCTCCGCCGTCAAAAAGCTGCTTTTCTCCCTTTTTGCTCAGGCTTTCAGCCAGCTGGTTTCCTTCTTTTTCCAGAATTTCATCCAACGCTCCGTCCAGCTGCTCCAGCAGATCCTTCGCATCTGCATGAACCGCCAGATCTGCATGCACCGAAGGCTTCTTTAATTCTTCACTGTCAATATCATTTGCGATCACAAAGGCGGCTCTGGCCCAGGTCTTATAATTGTAGCCTACCTGCCGGATACTCAGACGGCTTCCTACAGACAGCACCAGATCGCTGTTCTGGATGGCAAAGTTTCCAGCCCGGTCGCCCATATTGCCGGCCCGTCCTGTATACAACGGATGCTCATCCCAGATGCAGTCCTCACTGTCCCAGCCTGTAATCACGGGAATACCAAGCTTCTCTGCCACCCGCATAAACACATCATGGGCTCCGGCGATGCGGATGCCGTTTCCCGCATTGATCACCGGACGCTTTGCAGCCCGGATCTTTGAAAGGATCAGATCCGCCGTTTCCCTGCTCACCTTGCACGGAAGCAGCTGACGCTTCTCGCCCTTTCCGGCCTCATCCTCAGGAATAGCATGGATATTTCCCATTGTCCCCCAGCCGGTTCCGCCATTTTCATAATCCTCCGGATCAAAGCCCTCCAGATCCTCCTTTTCCACAAAAGCCCCCTGGACATTCAGCGGAATATCCAGCCAGCAGGGTCCGGGACGGCCGGACTTTGCCAGATACAGGGCCTTTTCCAGACAATACCGGATTCTCATGGGATCGGATCACCATTTCCGAATACTTTGTCATGCAGTCAATGGACTTAC
>ENA-OQAB01000047-OQAB01000047.1-human-gut-metagenome-genome-assembly--contig:-NODE-47-length-71652-cov-6.998504_pt1 | contig 71652 bp, 71 predicted proteins | sample MGYA00242490_ERZ504517 | MGnify/ENA primary metagenome ERZ504517 (study PRJEB26092, sample SAMD00036298) | human gut metagenome | host: Homo sapiens | study: EMG produced TPA metagenomics assembly of...
GCTAGTACTGGATGTGTCATGCAGGGGAATCCATGGATTTGCGTCTGTGGGTGAGGTACAGTATGCGCAGAACCAGCCGCTGACAGAGGAGCGCATCCGTTCACAGATGGAGAAAGCTTGGAAATACAGAATATGAGTGGGAAAATCTGGAAATCCAGATGGATGAGAATATTTTTAATCCCGATGAAAATGCTGAATGAGGCGAGAAGAGAGGCACTGGAATCTCTGGAAAATGAATTGCTCAAACCATATAAGAGAGAAGAAAATAATGGGAAGAAACGCTTATCAGAGGATGCCGGAAGAAAATCAGATTTGCCAAAGCAGAAAAATCTTCCGATTTATATTTCCTGTGAAGAAAAATCCACTGCACTGGCGTTATATAAAAGAGAGGGGATACATGGAATGTATCTGAACGCTGATGCCATGGAGGTCTGCCTGGATGACTGTGTAAGCAGAGGAATGGAGATGTATCTGTCTCTTCCGCATATTATGAGAGGTGAGATGCCCCGGGAGCTTCTCACCAGGATCAGAGAGTGGATGGACAGAGGAATGACAGGATTTCTGGTAAGAAATCTGGAGACTTTTGCAGTTCTGCGAAAGGCAGGTCTGGCTGAGAAATGTGTTCTGGATCACAGTATGTATACATGGAATGATGAAGCTGCTGATTTCTGGAAAGATCAGAAAGTCCTCAGAAATACGGTACCGCTTGAGCTGAACGAAGGGGAAATCCGCCACAGAGATAACCGGGACAGCGAGATGCTGATCTACGGATATCTGTCTCTTATGATATCGGCCCAGTGTGTGCATAAAAATCTTTACGGATGTAATCATAAGGAAGAAGGGGTAACTTTAAAAGACCGTTACGATAAAGAATTTACGGCGAAATGTATATGTAACCCATGGAAAACTGAGAATACAGATTTCTGTATACCCTGCTATAATATCATTTACAACAGTATCCCTTACGGCCTGTTGAAAGAGAAATCACAGATAGACAGACTTGGTGTCTCTTCCCTGAGACTTGCATTTACCATTGAGAAGCCTCAGGATGCGGTGAAGATATATGAAGAGTTCAGAGCTGTTTATCGTGATGGGAAGAATCCTCCGAAACGGGAATATACAAAGGGACATTTTAAAAGAGGAGCCGAGTAAGGCATATGATTAATGTAATTGTAGAATTATCCAAGTATGTGATCCTTACCCTGATGGTGATTTATGCCTTTCACTGTTTCTATCTGGTGAAACAGCAGAGTGAGGAGGAGAGAAACGAATCGCTGCGCCAGCAGCTGATGCTTATCTTTTTTATGGATTTCACTGCGTTTCTGGTCATCTACCTGAAGACAGGTAAGTTTCAGGTCGTGTTGTTTTATATCGAAATGATGGCATTTTTTGCGGGAATCCAGATTTTGTACAGGATTTTTTATAAGAAAGCATCGATTTTACTGCTCAACAATATGTGCATGCTTCTCAGCGTAGGATTTATTATGCTGTGCAGGCTGGATGTTTCCACAGCTACCAGACAGCTGGTGATTGTGGCAGGCGTAAATGTGGTGGCATTGATCGTACCTGTCCTGATCAGGAAGATGAAATTTCTCAAGGACCTGACATGGGTTTATGCGGGAATCGGAATCGTTTTGCTGGCGGCGGTATTTGTGCTTGCAAAGACAAGCTATGGAGCAAAACTTTCCCTGATGGGAATCCAGCCTTCAGAGGCGATAAAGATTACATTTGTGTTCTTTATGGCGGCATTGCTGAGAAAAGGTGCTGATTTTTCAAAAGTGGTCCAGGCTACGGTAGTGGCGGGATTGCATGTGGGGATTCTTGTACTTTCCAGAGACCTTGGAAGTGCAGTGATCTTCTTTGCGGCATATCTTGTGATGATTTATGTGGCATCCAGAAATGTGGGATATCTGGCACTTGGTCTTGCAGGCGGATCTGCAGGGGCAGTTGTCGCATATCATCTGTTTGGCCATGTGCGTCAGAGAGTGACAGCCTGGAAGGATCCCATGGCGGTATATCAGAATGAAGGATACCAGATCGTCCAGTCACTGTTTGCCATTGGAACCGGCGGATGGTTTGGAATGGGATTGTGTCAGGGTTCGCCTGAGAAGATCCCTGTTGTCAAGAATGACTTTATATTCAGTGCAATCTGTGAGGAACTGGGTGGGATTTTTGCAATCTGCCTGATCCTGGTATGTATGAGTTTCTTTTTGATGATCGTAAATATTGCGCTTAAGATTAAGAAACCATTCTACAAACTGATCGCACTTGGACTTGGTACGGAATATGCATTTCAGGTATTTCTGACAATTGGCGGAGCAACGAAATTTATCCCTATGACAGGTGTAACTCTTCCTCTGGTCAGCTATGGAGGAAGTTCTGTCGCGTGTACAGTACTGATGCTGGCGATTATTCAGGGATTGTATATTTTGAGAGAAGATGAGGACGAAGAAATTGAGAGATATCGAAGAAAAGGAACGGCGCAGAGAGTTGAAGAAGCGCCAGAAGCGCAAAGCCCGGGAGATTTCTGAAAAGAGAAGGCCCCGTAACAGAGAGTATACACTGGTATCCTGCTTTTTTGTGCTGATCTTTGTCAGTATGATCGGATATCTGATCTACTTTAATTATGCAAAGAGCGATGATTTTATCAATAGTCCCTATAATACAAGGCAGGATACTTTTTCAGACAGGGTTGTAAGAGGTAAGATCATATCTGCAGATGGGCAGGTGCTTGCCCAGACCAATGTTTACGAAGACGGAACAGAGGAACGTACTTATCCCTATGCAAATATGTTCGCTCATGTAGTCGGATATGACACTAATGGAAAAAGCGGACTGGAATCAGAGGCGAACTTCCAGCTTCTGACTTCTCATGAATTTTTCCTGAACCAGATGAAAAATGAGTTTAAGAATCAGAAAAATACGGGTGATTCTGTGATCACGACGTTAAACGCAGATCTTCAGTCAACTGCCTATAATGCACTTGGTGACAGGAGAGGGGCGGTTGTTGCCATAGAACCCTCTACAGGTAAGATTCTGGTGGAAATGAGCAGACCGGACTTTGACCCGAATACTATTTCCCAGAACTGGGACGCACTGGTAAATGATTCCAATGACAGCAGTCTGTTGAACAGAGCTACAAACGGAGCCTATCCTCCGGGATCTACATTTAAGGTGGTAACTGCCCTGGACTATTTCAGAACCAAGGGCAGTCTGGAGGGATTTTCCTATCTCTGTGAGGGAAGTATTACCAGAGAAGATCACACGATCAGGTGCTATGGCGGAACTGTTCATGGACAGGAAGATTTTTACAGTGCTTTTGCCAATTCCTGTAACAGTGCATTTGCAGAGATCGGAACCATGCTCGGAGGCAGTTCTCTGAAAAAAACAGCCGAGGATCTTCTTTTTAATAAGAGTCTTCCGCTTTCTTCCTATAAAAAGAGTACTTTTACATTAAATGGAAAATCTTCTGTTGCAGAGGTTATGCAGACTGCCATCGGACAGGGTAATACGTTGGTATCACCTATGCATATGGCGCTGATTACCAGTGCAATCGCCAATGGCGGGGAGCTCATGAAGCCTTATCTCATTGATTCTGTTGTAAGTTCAGACGGAGAGACAGTGAAGACAACAGAGCCGGAGAGCTATAAACGTCTGATGACAACAAATGAGGCGAATATCCTTGGAAAGCTTATGAAAGGTGTTGTGGAAAACGGAACCGCATCGGCTCTGAACGGAAGAGGATATACAGTGGCAGGCAAGACCGGATCAGCGGAATTTGATGAGAATGGTTCCAGTCATTCCTGGTTTATCGGTTATTCCAACGTGGATGATCCGGATCTGGTAGTTGCGATCATTGTTGAGAATGGCGGTACCGGAAGTGAAGCAGCAGTGCCCATCGCAGAGCAGATATTTGATGCGTATTATTATGATAAGCAATAATAAATTCCATGTTGCAGGCAATCTGGAATGAATTTTGGCTACGTTACTGAGAACGGAGTGAACAGTAATTAATCGGTAATATGTTATGAAATGATATTTATAGCTTGCGGGTTTGGAAAAAAAGAGATATACTATACTCAGTTTATAATACCACGCAAAACAGGAGGGATTGCATTATGATAGAAGCAACGAGCTGTGGCGGTGTGGTAATTCATCGGGGTAAGATTCTTACTTTGTATAAATCTTACAGGAACCGTTATGAGGGCTGGGTATTGCCGAAAGGAACAGTGGAACCAGGCGAAACGCATGAACAGACAGCATTGCGGGAAGTGATGGAAGAGGCTGGAGTGCGTGCGACCATTGTGAAATACATCGGAAAGAGCCAATATAACTTTACCGTTCCGGAGGACGTGGTTTTCAAAGAGGTACACTGGTATCTTATGACTGCGGATAATTATCATAGTAAGCCCCAGAGAGAGGAGTTTTTTGTAGATTCCGGATATTATAAATTTCATGAGATCTATCATCTGCTGAGGTTTTCAAACGAGAAGCAGATCGTAGAGCGTGCTTATCAGGAATATTTGGAGATGAGAAGCAATGGACTCTGGGGAAAACAGCATAAGTATTATTAACGAGAGAACAGGGCTGTGTTTTTTTGCAACGCAGCCCGGTTTAAATTTTGGAGAAAATGGAAATACTGTAACTGAAGTGTTATAGAAACGGGAGAGGGTGTAAGATGCTGAAATGGCAGGAGAATTTTCTTGCAGGGGAATCTGTAAAGGATCCTGAGAAGATAAAAAAGAAACTGAACAGCGGAAAACCGGTTCTGGGCATTTATCTCCTTACTCTGTCAGAGAATCCTGTGAATCTGATGGATATTATTCCTGCAGCAATGCTGATACAGAAGAGTTTTTATGGAATCTGTCCGAAGATCATAGGAATGGCGAAGGGCAAAGAGGAAGCCTTGGAGATGGTGCGAAGTCTGATCGATGAAATGTACAGGGAAACGGGAACCTTCGCAACAGCTGAATATATAGAAAACAGGTGAGAATATGTTACATATTTTATGGCTGATCCTTAAATTTATACTGATCATCCTGGGAATTCTGCTGGGCCTTCTTTTACTGGCAGTTCTTCTTGTACTGTTCTGTCCTGTAAGATATAAGGCATCAGCTGTCAAGGCAGAAGGTGGCTGGAAACAGACAGAGGGAGAGGGTATCGTAAGCTGGCTGTTTCATGGGATTTCGCTGAGAGCGGAATGGAAAGATCAGCAGATGGAGATATCCTTTCATCTGTTTGGAATTCCCGTAGACAAGTTGTTGAAAAAACGGCAGGAGAAGAGGGCTATAACAAAGAAATCCGGGAAAAATCCGGAGAAATCCGGCGCAGAAAAGGTATCTGTATCCGGCATAGACGGAAACAGGGAAGAAGAGCATAAAAAATCAGTGGTTGATCACCCGAAATCAGAGAATATGGAGACTGAGGATCTGAAAACAGACAGAAATTCAGCTTCAGGTACATCTGCTGATACAGAGAGGATCAGAAACAGTCAGATATCCGGACAGCAGGAACTGAATGCAGATGATACAGATCGGAATAGTCTAAAGAAGAGGCAGTTTTTTATAAAAGGGATCTATGACCGGATCCGAAATATTTTTCAGTCGATTCGTACAAAACTGCAAAATATCCGCAGGACATTCGGGAAGATTAAGAAGAATGTGTCCTGGTGGAAGGCGTTTATAGAACATCCCAGAGTGACAGCTGCCAGAAAACTTGTATGGAAACATGGAAAATTTTTGCTTAAGCATATTTTTCCTACAAGGATAGAAGGGCAGGTTACTTTTTCTTTTGAAGATCCGGCGCTGACAGGTGCGGCACTTGCTGTACTTGGGATGACAATTCCATTTCACAAAAACTGTATACAGATCAATCCCCGTTTTGACAGTGAGAATTATCTGTATGGAAACATCAGGGCAAAAGGCAGGATTTACGGATTTGTTCCTGTGCGGGCAGCAGTGAGTATTTATTTCAATAAAAATATAAAATACGTTATAAAACGTTGGAAAACCAGGAGGGCATGACCATGGCAAATGAAAACAATTTTAAAGAAACCGTAAATTCATTATTCAAGGGAATGGACAGTTTTATTTCTGCGAAAACAGTGGTAGGAGAGGCAATCCATGTAGGCGATACGATCATTCTTCCTCTGATGGATGTATCTTTCGGTGTAGGTGCCGGTGCTTTTTCAGGAGAGAAGAAGGATAACGGCGGCGGCGGAATGGCAGGAAAGATGACTCCCTGTGCAGTGCTTGTGATCCAGAATGGAACAACAAAGCTGGTCAATGTGAAAAATCAGGATGGTCTCACCAAGATCCTTGATATGGTTCCGGATTTTGTAGACCGTTTTACCTCCGGAAAAGGTGACGAAGAATCTGTCGGCGAATCAGAAAAATAATTTTTGCATAGACTATAGCAAACCGATGAAAAAGGTGCAGAAGAATTGGAAAAGCTGTTCGGCTTTATGCTGTTTTTCATAGGGATTGGGATGATAATCGGGATGCTGATCGCAGAAAATGTGGTTCTGGTGGTTTCGGCCGGAGTTTTCCTGTTGTTGGGATATCATCTTTTCTGTCATTAACTTTACAGAAGATTGCGAATATCCCGTTTGACATATGAAAATAAAAAAAGACTGTCAGCTCAGGCAGAATATTCGGTAAAGAATATCTGAACAGAGGGACAGTCTTTTTTGCAAAAAAAATACCCCTGTTGCAACAGGGGTAATGGTGTTATTATGCTCTTTCTACTTTACCGGATCTTAAGCAAGAAGTACATACATATGTCTTTCTAGCTCCACCCTCAGCAGTCTTGATTTTAACGGATTTTACGTTAGATTTCCACATTTTATTGGATCTTCTATGTGAATGACTTACATTATTTCCGAAATGAGCAGCTTTCTCACAGATTGCACATTTAGCCATGATAGCACCTCCTTGACGCTTTATTGTTACTGTCGTGCTGTGTGCATAGCGTCTGAACAGTAACCTTGTGTTCAACAGATTACATTGTAACAGATGAATTGTGCTTTTGCAAGCAAAAAAAGGAAAAAACTCAAAAATTATATTTCTTTTTCTGTGAAAAGAGGTTATAATACACTTACATACAATAATGAGCATTGGAGGTAACCATATGAATGGACGTATAGATTCCGGATTAGGTCAGATCATAATTGACACAGATGTAATCGCAACCTACGCAGGAAGCGTTGCTGTAGAATGTTTTGGTATCGTAGGCATGGCTGCAGTCAGTATGAAGGACGGACTGGTAAAGCTTCTTGGAAAGAACAGCCTGAAACATGGCATCAGCGTCAGAATTACAGAGGACAATAAAATCCGCCTGAATTTCCATGTTATTGTGGCATATGGCGTGAATATAAGTACAATTGCAGACAACCTTGTCAGCAATGTCAAATATAAAGTCGAGGCCTTTACAGGAATGGAGATCGATAAGATCGATATTTATGTAGAAGGTGTACGCGCAATTGATTAGGATAGAGGAGGAACTTGTGGTGAATAACAAAACCATAGATGCCAGAATACTTTCCAGGATGTTTCTTGCAGGAGCCAAGAATCTGGAAGCTAAAAAAGAATGGATCAACGAACTGAACGTATTTCCGGTACCGGATGGAGATACAGGAACTAATATGACAATGACGATCATGGCAGCAGCAGCAGAGGTAGGTTCTCTGGGAGAGCCTGACATGGAGTCACTGGCCAAGGCGATTTCTTCCGGTTCCCTGCGCGGTGCAAGAGGTAACTCAGGTGTTATTCTTTCTCAGCTTCTGCGTGGCTTTACCAGAAGTGTTAAGAACAGTAAGGAACTGGATGCCATTGATATCGCGGCAGCCATGGAGAAAGGTGTGGAGACTGCATATAAGGCAGTCATGAAACCGAAGGAAGGAACAATCCTTACTGTCGCAAGAGAGGCTGCTGCCAAGGCTGTAGAGCTTGCGGAGACAGCAGAGGATCTGGATACATTTTTCCAGAGCGTGATCGCTCATGCGGAGGAAACTCTGGCAAAGACACCGGAGATGCTGCCGGTTCTGAAAGAAGCAGGAGTAGTGGATTCCGGTGGACAGGGACTTCTGGAAGTATACCATGGTGCATATGATGGTTTCCTTGGCAAAGAGATTGATTATACACAGTTTGACAAGGCAAAAGGTCCTGCTGTGACTAAGATCGATGCACAGACAGAGGCTGATATTAAATTTGGTTATTGTACAGAGTTTATTATTCTTCTGAACCAGCCGATGTCCGAGGAGACAGAGCATGAATTTAAGAAATTCCTGATGTCCCTTGGTGATTCTATTGTGCTTGTTGCAGATGACGAGATCGTGAAGGTTCATGTTCATACCAATCATCCCGGACAGGCTATTGAGAAAGCCCTTACCTTTGGTGCACTTTCACGTATGAAGATCGACAATATGCGTGAGGAGCATCAGGAGAAGCTTATAAAGGATGCCGAGAAAATGGCGAAAGAGCAGGCAGAACAGGAAGAAAAAGAAGAAGCAGCACAGCCGCCGAAGGAAGTAGGCTTTATTTCAGTATCTGTGGGAAAGGGAATGACAGAGATCTTTAAGGAACTGGGTGTGGATTACCTGATTGAGGGCGGTCAGACGATGAACCCGAGTACAGAGGATATGCTCAATGCCATTGCAAAAGTAAATGCAAAGACTATTTATATTTTCCCGAACAATAAGAATATTGTTCTTGCTGCAAACCAGGCAAGGGATCTTACTGAGGATAAAGAGATCGTGGTTGTGCCGACTAAGACCATTCCGCAGGGAATTACTGCCATGATCAGTTATGTACCCGAGAAGAACAGTGCGGAGAATACTGAGGCTATGCTTCAGGCGATCGAACATGTGAAGACCGGACAGATCACGTATGCTGTGCGTGATACAAGGATTGATGATAAGGAGATCCATGAGGGTGATATGATGGGTATCGGTGATCATGGAATCCTGGCTGTTGGCAAGGACCGCATGAAAGTTGCCAAGGAGACAGTTGCCCAGATGGTGGATGATGAGTCTGAGGTGATCAGTATTTATTATGGTGCTGATACTGAGGAGGCTGAAGCTGAGGAGCTGGCAACGGCTCTGGAGGAGGCTTATCCGGATTGTGATGTGGAACTGAATGCGGGTGGACAGCCGATTTATTATTATGTTATTTCTGTAGAGTAGGATAATAGAGTTTTTGAGAGAGATAAACGAATAGTTCATGTGATGAAAACGGGTATAGGCCATTGTTGAGGGTGGGTATATCCGTTTTCGTGTTATAAAAGGGGACGGCAGGAAAATATTTGTGTCAGGATGCGGTTTCGGCATCTAAGAGATTCTAAGGTGAAAAAAATCTGCTAAAAGCATGAGCTGTCTTGTCAAACTCGCTCCGTTGCAAACTTCGCTCAGACAGTGATGCAGCCGGCTCATAACGCAGATTTTTTTCGCCTAAGAATCTCTAAGATACCTGCAAATGCATCCTGACACAAATATTTTCCTGCCTGAGATTTGGATAGTGGAAGTTTATTGTCGGCAGATTATTGTGATTGAAGAATGAGGGTTGCTTGATTTGGTTATTTTTTGCAGGGATAAGATAGATAATTTTTACTGGCTGTAAGGGATATTCATAATTATATTGTAGTAGAAAGGAATCGGTGGTATATGTCAACATCTTTGCGTACTTTGAAGGGCGTGGGGGAGAAAACGGAAAAGTTATTTGCGAAAATAGGAGTTACGGATATGGAATCTCTTCTGAGTTATTATCCACGTAATTATGATGCGTATGAGGAACCTGTTGAGATCCGGTCTCTGGAAGAGGGAGCTGTTGTGGCGATTTCTGTGGCGGTTATAACGGGTGTGTATGTGAATCAGGTGCGGAATCTTCAGGTGATCACGACCACTGTGGCAGATCTTACGGGGAAAATTTCTGTTACGTGGTTTAATGCACCGTATCTGCGCTCTGCAGTCAGGAAAGGCAGCAGGTTTGTTCTGCGGGGGCGTGTCGTCAGGAAGCAGGGGAAGCTGCAGATGGAGCACCCTGAGATTTTTACGCCTGCGGCTTATGAGGAGATTCTGCACAGTCTTCAGCCGATTTATGGACTGACTGCGGGGCTTTCTAATAAGACGATCGTGAAGCTGATCCATCAGGTGCTTGATGAGCAGAAGCTTCAGACAGAGTATTTGGCAGATGAGTATAAGGAGAGGTATCACCTGGCAGACAGGAATTTTGCGATTCCTGCGATTCATTTTCCCAAAAATATGCAGGAGCTGTTAGCTGCAAGGAGAAGGTTGGTGTTTGACGAGTTTCTTCTTTTTATTCTTGCTGTGCAGTCTTTGAAGGAGAAGACGGAGGAAGCACCGAATGCGTTTCCCATGCATCCGGTATGGACGACAGAGCAGATTATTGAAAGTCTGCCCTATGATCTGACAAAGGCGCAGTTGAATGTGTGGCATGAGATTGAGAGGGATTTAAGCGGCCAGGCTCTGATGTCCAGACTGGTTCAGGGAGATGTAGGAAGTGGTAAGACGATCCTTGCGTTTCTTGCAATGATCATGACTGTGGAGAATGGATATCAGGCAGTGCTTATGGCACCTACGGAGGTTCTTGCAAGGCAGCATTTTCAGGCAATGGAGAAGTTGCTGCAGGAACAGAATATTGATTTTGGGCATCCGGTTTTGCTGACAGGATCAGATACCGCAAAGGAGAAAAGGGAAAAATATGTGCTGATCGCGTCAAAAGAGGCTAACCTGGTGATAGGAACGCATGCGCTGATTCAGGAAAAAGTGCAGTACAATAATCTTGGACTGGTTATTACAGATGAGCAGCATCGTTTTGGTGTGAAACAGAGGGAAGCACTGACTACTATGGGAAACCCGCCTAATGTGCTGGTGATGAGTGCTACACCGATTCCAAGGACGCTGGCGATCATTATATACGGGGATCTGGATATTTCAGTAATTGATGAACTTCCTGCGCAGAGACTTCCCATTAAAAATTGTGTGGTGGATACTTCTTATAGGCCGAAGGCTTATTCCTTTATGGAGAAGCAGATCCGTCAGGGACGGCAGGTTTATGTGATCTGTCCAATGGTGGAGGAGAGCGAAGGGATGGATGGGGAAAATGTGCTGGATTATACCCTGAAGCTTCGCAATGTTTTTTCGCCGGATATAAAGATTGCTTCTCTTCATGGAAAGATGAAAGCGAAAGAGAAGAATGTGATCATGGAGGCTTTTGCCGCAGGGGAAATTCAGATCCTGGTATCTACTACTGTAGTTGAGGTAGGAGTGAATGTGCCTAATGCTACAGTGATGATGGTGGAGAATGCCGAGCGTTTCGGGCTGGCACAGCTTCATCAGCTTCGCGGGCGTGTCGGTAGAGGGGAATATCAGTCATATTGCATTTTTATGCAGGGAAATGGTGCAAAGGAAATTTCTAAACGTCTGCAGATCCTGAATAAATCCAACGATGGATTTTATATTGCAGGAGAGGATCTGAAGCTTCGCGGTCCTGGTGATCTTTTTGGAATCCGCCAGAGTGGTCTGCTGGAATTTAAACTGGGGGACATCTATCAGGATGCGGATATCCTGAAAGCTGCCAGTGAAACGGCTTCGGAGATTCTGTCCCTTGATGCGGATTTAAGCCTTCCGCAGAATGAGGAACTTCAGAGGAGACTTTCGGCATATATGAAGGAAGATCTGCAGAATCTAGGACTATAGAAAATGACGGATACAGAGTAAAAAATAATACTGTTCATGTTACTATTCATAAGATGCCTAAATTATAAAAACAGAAAAACATTGCAAAAGCAGAAGATTCGTAGTATTCTATTTTCATAAAAGAATGTTACTGTTTATCATATTTTCGGTAACATAAGAATACCTGTAACTGTACAAAACTGAGCAGTTACGAATACTTATACCTTGTAAGGAGGCTAATCATATGGCAACAAAAGCAACTACAGCAGATCTCAACACATCCACTGCGAAGACAACCGAAGTTAAAGAGGCTCCTGCAAAGACAACTGCTGAAGAAGTAGCTGTAAATAAAGAAGCAAACAAGAAAGAAACTGCTGAAACAGAGACTGTAAAGAAAGAAATAACAGCAAAGAAACCGGCAGCAAGAAGAACAAGAAAGACTGCAGAAAAGAAATCAGCAGAAGCAGAGAAAGAAACCGAGAAGAAAGAAACAGCTAAAGCAGCAGACACTGTAGAAAAGAAACCGGCAGAAACAGAGAAAGAAGCCGAGAAAAAAGAGACAGCTAAAACAACAAAGACTGCTGCAAAACCAACAAAAACAACGAAAAGAACTACAAAGAAGGCTCCTGCTAAGACAGCTGAGAAACCGGCTGAAGAGACAGCTGCCGAGAAGAAGACAACAAGAAGAACCACTAAGAAAGAAGCAACAGCAGAAGTATATATTCAGTTCATGGGCAGAGAAGTATATACAAAAAATATTTTAAGTAATGTCAGAAGAATCTGGACAGACGAACTGGGTAAAAAGGAGAAAGATCTCAAAGATATTAAGATTTATATCAAACCTGAAGAGAACAAAGCATATTATGTAATTAACGGTGATATTACAGGTTCTGTGTGGATCTGACATATAAAAGATAAGAACAATTTTCAAATCTTATGGCAATCACATAAATCAGTTACTTGAGAATGATCAGAATAATAAGTAATGAAGTAATCACAGACAGGTTTAATGACCTGTCAGGTTAAGACATTGAGAAACTCAGATGATAGCATAAATTCATCTGAGTTTTTTGTGCTTTCGGTTATAAAAAAATTGAGACATACCTGCTACTTGACAAAAATTATCAGTTAGTATAAGCTATCTGCATAAGGTTATTGAGAAAAATCGGCTATAGCAATCCTCGTAAATAATGCATTTAAGACAGTTCAGCAGAGTGTGAAAGACAAGGAAGATATCTGCAGGCGTGCTGACGCACGGCAAAGATATCTGACGCAGGGTTTCACACTCTGATGGGTTGGATTAAGATGCATTATTTACGAGGATTGCTATAATAACGACGATGATAACCAAATACAAATACAAAAGGTGAGCGACTGAAAATGACATTAAAAGATTTGGAAATCGGAAAAAGTGCTGTGATCACGTCGGTTGGCGGCAAGGGTGCCCTGCGTCAGCATTTCCTGGATATGGGTATGATTCCGGGAGCTGAGGTCACAGTCGTGAAGTTTGCACCCATGGGAGATCCCATGGAATTACAGGTACATGGATATGAACTGACATTAAGACTTGCGGAAGCAGAGCAGATAGAAATCGAACAGATCCCAAAGCGAAGCAGAAGTCACGCCGGAATAGAGGCTGTAAGCGACCTGGCACATCCGGGACTTGGAGAGGATGGAAAGTATCATTCCAGAGAAGATGAACATCCACTGCCTGAGGGAACTACACTGACGTACGCATTGGTGGGAAATCAGAACTGTGGAAAAACTACACTGTTTAACCAACTGACAGGTTCCAGTCAACATGTGGGAAACTTTCCAGGAGTAACGGTGGATCGTAAGACCGGTTCGATTAAAGGCCATCCGGATACAGAAATCACAGACCTTCCGGGAATTTATTCCATGTCCCCTTACAGCAGTGAGGAGATTGTCTCCAGAAATTTTGTCCTGGATGAGAAACCAAGTGCGATCATCAACATTGTGGATGCTACCAATATTGAGAGAAACCTGTATCTGACCATGCAGCTTCTGGAGATGGATATTCCTATGGTAGTTGCAATGAACATGATGGATGAAGTGCTGGGAAATCAGGGTTCTATAGATGTAAATAAGATGGAATCGCTGCTTGGAGTACCTGTAATCCCTATTTCCGCAGCAAAGAATGAAGGGGTTGATGAGCTGGTTGACCATGCGTTACATATAGCGAAATATCAGGAACATCCGCTGCGTCAGGATTTCTGTGATAAGAGTGACCATGACGGTGCAGTACACCGCTGTATTCATGCGGTCATGCACCTGATTGAGGATCATGCGGCGCAGGCTGATATTCCTACCCGTTTTGCAGCAACCAAGGCAATCGAGGGAGATCCGCTGATTCTTGAGAAGCTGAAGCTGGACACAAATGAGACGGAGATGCTGGAGCATATCGTACAGCAGATGGAAACAGAGCGTCAGGTTGACAGAAGCGCTGCGATCGCAGATATGCGTTTTGACTTTATTGAGCGTTTGTGTGAACAGACAGTTGTAAAGCCAAAAGAGAGTAAGGAGAGAATCAGAAGTGAGAAAATTGATAAAGTCCTTACAGGAAAATATACCGCGATTCCCTGTTTCATCGGAATCATGGTACTGGTATTTTATCTTACCTTTAATGTGATCGGAGCGTGGCTTCAGGGGCTTCTGGAGATTGGAATTGATAAGGTTTCTGCGCTGGTAGAAGCAGCACTGACAGCAGCAAATGTAAACAGTGCCATGCATAGCCTGGTCATTGACGGTATTTTTACAGGTGTGGGAAGTGTACTCAGTTTTCTGCCGATTATCGTAACCCTGTTTTTCTTCCTGTCTCTTATGGAAGACAGCGGATACGTTGCACGTGTTGCTTTTGTGATGGACAAACTTCTGCGTAAGATCGGCCTTTCAGGAAGAAGCATTGTGCCAATGCTGATTGGATTCGGATGTACGGTTCCGGCTGTTATGGCCACACGTACACTTACAAGTGAGCGTGACAGAAAGATGACGATTTTGCTGACTCCATTTATGAGTTGTACTGCGAAGCTGCCGATTTATTCTTTCTTTGTAAGTGCTTTTTTCCCGAAGAAGGGCGGATTTATTATGGCAGGTCTTTACCTGCTTGGAATTTTGGTGGGAATCCTGGCGGCATTTTTGTATAACAGAACTCTTTTCAAGGGAGATCCCGTACCGTTTGTCATGGAACTTCCCAATTACCGGCTGCCGGGAGCAAGGAATGTAGGTCAGCTTTTGTGGGAAAAAGCAAAAGATTTCCTGCAGAGAGCGTTTTCTATTATCCTGCTTGCATCAATGATAATCTGGTTCCTGCAGAGCTTTGATCTGCATTTAAATCTTGTAAAAGATTCTGCAGACAGTATTCTGGCAATGGTGGCGGGAGTCCTGGCACCTATATTTAAACCGATCGGACTGGGAGACTGGAGAATCTGTACAGCTCTTATCAGCGGATTTATGGCAAAAGAGAGCGTGGTATCTACTCTGGAAGTACTTTTCAGTGGAAATATTGCCTCTGTACTGACTCCGCTGGCAGCAGCATCCCTGCTGGTATTCAGTTTGCTCTATACACCATGTGTGGCGGCTATCGCTTCGATCAAACGTGAAATGGGCAGTAAATGGGCTGTTGGTGTTGTGGTATGGCAGTGTGTGATTGCCTGGGTGGCTGCACTGATCGTACATCTGATAGGGATGATCTGATTTTATTAATTCGCTTTTATAGAAAAACCGATGGATTTGACTGTTTTCAGTCATCACCATCGGTTTTTTTTCAGTTCCTCAACTGAGAGGCTTTTATCTGATTAGTACTGTCCGCCCTGGGAACCACTGGACATCTGTCTTTCCTGGGCTTCGATCATCTTTTTCATAATAATATCAGAACAACTTCCCCTAAATTTCCAGTTTGATGGGAGATGATCTGATTTTCTGGCAGAAAATTATATTACTATTTTTGATATGACAATCTCTTTATGGGTTTCATTATAGTACAGAAACCCTGAAAAAACTATAGAAATCTTATGAAATTGCTATAGTTTTTTTAAAAGAGACAGAAAAGAGACCAAAAGAGACAAGTGGTCTCTTTTGTCTCTTTTTGATTCGGTAGCAATTCCGCAAAATAATGCAATCTGTAATGAATTTTGGATACGCTACTGTGAACGGAGTGAACAGTAACGAATTTTGGCTTGTATGTGCCCACAACTTGCTATCTGATCTGCTAGATGATAAAATTAAAATATAACAGGGAAGTGATATACGAAGGAGGTAGGAATGACAGAGTTTAATTTTGATACTGTTTTTGATGAAACCATGCAGACACGCAATCTGGACACTGTAGTGATTCTGGGACACTTAAATCCGGATGGTGATGCTGCCGGATCGGTGATGAGCCTTGCGCACTATATCCATGTCAATTATCCACAATACAGGGTGTTTCCATATCTTGCAAAAACGCTGGAGCGTGGCCCGAAAAAAATGGTCGTGGAAGATAAGACATTTGTTCCTTTTGAGATGCCGGACATATCCGGAAAACAATATTGTGCCATAGTCTGTGATAATGCAACTCTGGAGCGTATGATCGGATTGGAATATTACCAAAATGCCGCTGCCAGCATTGTTATTGATCATCACGCTTCCAATGAAGGATACGGAGATGTGAACTGGACAAAGGTTTCTGAGGCGTGTGCGGAAAATGTATACCATATGCTTTCTCCCGAACTGCTTCTAAATGCAGCCCAAAAGGAAGCGTATCCCAATGCCGCAGATTATATTTACCTTGGCATCCTGCATGATACCGGAGGACTGGCAAGGGCAAATCAGGGGATTTTTCGGGCTGTAGCTGATCTGATGTCTATGGGAGTTGACCATGGCAGGATTATGAAAACCTTACACGGTGATACCCTGGACATTCTGTACAAAAGAGCTGATATTCTTCATGGAGCAGTACGTGCGATGGATGGCCGGGTTGCCTATGTTATTATGGGACAAAAGGAAATTGCCGAAAAAGATATCACATACGAAGACATCCACTGTATCAGCACAATCCTGCGCGATTGCGACGATATTGAACTTGGTTTTACCATGTATGAGGAAGAAGAAAACGGGTGGAGATGTTCTTTCCGTTCAGACGGGAAATGGATCAATGTTAATGAACTGTTGAAACCTTTTGGCGGTGGAGGACATATCTCCGCAGCAGGATTAAAATATCGGACCGATAATGTAGAAGAATTAAAGAAACAGATTCTGGACAGAGTAGCAGAGATGAAAAAGAAACAGTAATCTATAAATGAGCAAATAAAAAAACTGCAGAAAATTATAAAATTGAAGAGAAATCTAAATACTTGTTGAAATTGTTATTGAGGGAAGGAAGAGGAGAGTCTGTATGGGAAAGATAATCGAAGGTCTCTGGGATTGCCCGTTTTGTGGGAATAAAAGGATTAGAGCCGGTCAAAAAACCTGTCCCGATTGTGGGCATCCGCAGGACGAAAATACAAAATTCTATATGCCGGATGAAATTAAATATGTTTCTGAGGAGGAAGCAGAAAAGATCAGCCGTAATCCGGACTGGCAGTGCAGCTTTTGTGGCAGTCTTAACAGCGACGATCTGAATGTCTGCAAAAACTGTGGTGCCACAAAAGAAGATTCGGAGAGAAACTACTTCGAGATGAGGCAGCAGGAAGAGGAAAAGAAACGAAAGAAAGAAGAGAAAAAAGAATCCTGCCAGAAAAATATCCCCCAAAATATACCAAAGAAAAAGCCACTGCTGAGGCGGATGCTGCTCATTCTGGGAATCTTCGCAGCAATCATTTTTGGCATGATGTCATGCCTGGCACCGAAGATGTAGAAAAACCAGTCTACCGGAAGGAGCCTGTGTATGCTACAAAATATTACTATGAAATAGACAAATGGACGGTTGTCGATACTGCAAAAAGTTCCGGCAATGATCAGAACCCTTCCTGGCCGGAACCGAAACTTAAAGACGGACAGAGAACAGGAGCAGAAGAAGAGCATTATTTTGTGACCGCTACATATGAGAAAAAGAAGGGTAAGACCGAAACAGGAAGATATGAAATGGATTCTTCTCAATGGAAAGAACTTAAAAAAGGCGAAAAAATAGAATTAAAAATTGATGCTGCTGGATTCGCAGAGATTAATCAAAAATAAGATATAGATATACCCGGAGGGATACTTCGAACCTGTATTAAACAAGGAGATTCATAGTTTTGGCATGAGTCTCCTTGTTTAATGCTTTTCTCATGTTATAAGGTAGCTCGCATCATTGCATTTGTGCAATGCCTGCAGGCAGATATTGCTCCGTTTATTATACATGCGGAGAATAAAGAGGAGTACGAAGGGCGACTGGACAGCCCGGCACGACTGGAGCAGCTTTTCAGGGTAGAGCAGCGGCGGTTCTACAGAGAGACAGAACCAATGGTGGTTGATCAAGTATAAGAGATATTGCGGCGGGGAAACCCGTCGCTTTTCTGCTGCGTGGAAACCATAAGCAGGGTAGCAGCCAAATCAGAATCGGGTTCTGATTGTAGTATTATTTTCTCAAATAATCGGCGATTGCCTTAAAACAGGAAATTGGATTCTCTCCGCGGAAACTCCCATATCCACTAACTCAGCATTATAGAAAGAGAAGATTGTTTTCCGCGGAGAAAAGATATTATAATTTTGCGCAGACAAGCTCATAAACTGTCTTCAGAAGTTCGTCTCCCCTGCGGCATTCTGAAACAAACGAAACGACTGCTTTTTTCTTCGGCAGGATCATAGAAATCTGGGAGTATTTTCCATCCGCCCGGAAAGAATTATATTCACCACGCCAGAAAAGATAACCATAGTATCCAACATCAGCTGCCTTTGTACTTTCTTCTATCCATTTCTCAGACAGTATCTGTTTTCCATTCCACTTGCCTTTATTAAGATAAAACAGTCCAAATTTGTGAAGTTCAGAAAGGGTCAGAAATAATCCGCCGGCTCCAAAACTGTTTCCAAGTGGATCAGTCTCCCATGTAGGACGTTTTATTCCAATTTTGGAAAAAAGTCTGGGTGTAAGGTAAGAAACAAGATCGCAGCCGGAGCGTCTCTGTACAAGAATGCCTGCCAGATAGGGACCAACGTTATTATACACAAAATGCGTACCCGGCTTATACTTAAAGGGAATAGCCAGAGACATTTTTACCCAGTTATCTTCTTCATATAAAGGTCGTTGTTCTCCCATCAGACTGCCCTTCTCCTGTCCAAGGCACATGGTAAGAAGATCACGAACAGTTGCTTCTTTCAGGTTCTCATCTATACACTCCGGCAAGTCACCTGAAAATGCTTCTGTTAGTTTTTCATTAAGATCGATCAGCCCTTCCTGAACAGCAAAGCCAACTGCACAGGATGTGAAACTCTTTGTTGCAGAATAAATATTCCTTCTGCATTCCGGTTCGCTGTACCACTCTGCTGCAAGTTCATTATCTTTTGAAATTTTGATTCCAAGAACATTATATTCTTTTGCTTTCTTAACAAAATCTGAAATATCCATAATATTTACACCCTTTTTGTGCTTAAATGTATTTTATTACTTTTATATTAACACAAAAATGGTGGATAAACCAGTTATTGCAGAAGGTGGTATATTACTATATTTCATCTTTAGACAAATTTCAATGTTAAATATTGATTTTGTCTTTTTGTTATACCCGAATTTCAGCAAGACATTGCATCTTAATCCCTCAATATTCCCTTTTTTATCATAATTAAATCTTTCTGCTGATATTTTCATCAATGCAGTATTGGCAAATTGCTTAAGTTAATGACATTGTGTATGAACAGTAACAAAAATGTCATCAATTTTTTCGATAAAAATATATATCTTTGTCTTGCCTTGTCAATGTGTGGTATACTTAAGACAGTAAAATACAGAAAGGAGAAAGTCATGGGAAACGAAGCAGGGGAATGGATCATTCATGGAGTAACATGGGATGATCCGAAATGCATCCACGATGTGGATGAAGCAGTCGAATATATCAACCGGGTGGTTTTCTTCCTCTTTTTAAGAACGAAAATTCCGGGGTTTTCTCTGGAGGAACGGACAGTGGCAGAATATTGGTGGTCTGATGATCCGGTGAGGGATCCGTGGAGATGGAGGATTGCCATTGCCAAAAGACATGATGTTCTTTACGGAAAATTCTTTGCCAAAAAAAGCCGGGTTTATTTCCAAAAAAATGGCTGCCGGTATTTGCCAACTACCGCAGGGACGGCTATGATTTTGATGCTCTGTTTGAGGATGAAAAAGCACCGATTAAACATAAGAATATTATGAAACAGCTTTATCCAGAAGCCGCGGATACGCAGATAAGAAAGATTCTAAAATAGGAGAGAATATGTGCAGCAGATATTATATAGATGAGATTTCCAGAGTGGTACAGAACATAGATGGGAGGATTCGGCTGACACAAGGAGATATCCGTCCGACCGATGTCGCACCGGTCAATTGGACAGTCAGAACATGGACTGGAACTGGGTATGTGCAGATGGGGATATCCCCTGTCAAAAGGCGAAAAATTCGGTCATCAATGCAAGGGTGGAAACTGTCATGGATAAACCTTCCTTTCAGAACGGAATCTTATATCACCGGCTGTTGATTCCGGCAGGCGGTTTCTACGAATGGAATTCCCTGAAAGAAAAGAGTTCCTTTACCAGACCTGATTCCTCTGTGCTGTACATGGCAGGGTTCTGTGACTGGTTTGAGAATGAACGAAGATTTGTGATCCTGACTACCACAGCGAATAATTCCATGGAAAAAAATCCATGATCGCATGCCTTTGATCTTGGAAAGGGAACAAATCACAGACTGGTTTGATAATAACAAAATGCCTGTACTTCTACACCAGACACCGACTCAGCTTAATCGACAGACGGAATATGAACAGCAGAGTCTGTTTTCATAGAAAGTGGTGAGTTTTAATGACAAAGGATGAATGGTACAAGCAACTGTTCGAGAGACTTGGAAACTCCAGATTAAAGAAACTGGAAACAGTAAATGGATTAAGTTAAAAACACTTGGTAGTACCAAGTCCGGCTACACCCATACATCTTCTAAGAAGTATCCAATTATCGTTGGACAGAAATATCAATATACTGTCAAAGCGTACAATAGGGATACGAAGAAGTATGGAAGCTACAATACAAAAGGGCTGACTGTAACAGCATCATTAAAGATGGTAACCGGTATTGAAGCCAAAATCGAGGGAACAACAGTTAAACTTACATGGAACAAAGTAAGCGGTGCGGACAAATATGCCATTTATTCAAAAATCAAGGCAGGCGACAAATGGAGTAAGATTGTCACAGTCAAAGACACCTCATCTTTTATTGACGTAAATCCATGCGTAAACTGTACAAACTATTATTCTGTAAGGGGTTACTCCAGCAGCACCAAGACATATGGAGTTATGAACAAAACAGGAGTAAGTCTTTATGTAAAAGACAGCGACGAAGTTAGACCAACAATAACGCCAGAGCCAACAGATACTCCTGACCCAGATGATGAAGTTGACCATGCCACACCAGAACAGAAAGCACAGGAAGTATTCAAGCTTGTAAATACAGAAAGAATGAAAGCTGGTTTACAGCCGTACAAGTATGATTTAAGACTTGAAAAGGCCGCGATGGTAAGGGCTAAGGAGATTGCGGTTAAGTTTTCGCATGAAAGACCAGATGGGACATCTTGCGGAACAGCTGTTACGCAAGCTGGAGCCGGAAGTCCTACTGATGAGAATATCGGAATGGGTACATCAAGTGCAGCAGAGGTTATGAAAGCTTGGATGGATAGTCTTGGACATAAAATTGCGATTTTATCAAAAAATAACACACATATTGGAGTCGGCTATTATAAAGGACATTGGGTTCAGACGTTCTCTGATAACCCAGATAAAAAATGTACTTTTACAATTAATGCTAATGGAGGAGTATTTAGTGATGGGACATCAATAAAGTTTTTTGTCATTCAGCATATCTTTAACAGATTTTCAAAGGAGAAAATATTATTTTCAGCCATCAGTTCTTGAAATTTATTCAGATTAAGATCCGAATGCTCAAGCTCTCTGGAGAACTGATAACAGATCTGAATCTGATCATTCAGGTTAAAATGATGTTCGTTTTTCAGATATGTTCCGACATCAAGCTCATGGATAAACAAAGTACAGACGACAGCCATTTTAAGCTTGGTAAAGATTTCATCGTCATAGACTGCACCACAGAAATAAGTATAAATCCAGTAAACCAGAAGCTGTTCTTCCTGAATCTGCCAGTCCGGACAGTAGAAATCAAATTCGCTTTTCTGATATATATAATCGTTTTCTCCTGAAGAAATATATAAGGAATCAAGACGTTCCTTCAGAAATTCTTTCCATCCGGGACGAAGAACTTCCATTTCCGGAACAATAGTTTTCCACATGTTTTTAAATAGATCCTTTGATGTGTCAGAAGTATTCATTCTGGAATGAACTTTATCACAAAATGTTTTTCCGAATCCGGAATCTTCATGACGTTTCCGAATCTCTTCCCATTTAAAAAGTTCGTTTTTATTTAAACACAGCTGAAAATCATGTGTGATGGCAAGTACTTTCCACAGGCGTTTCCGTATGGGGACATTTCTGTTCTGGATGATTTTTATCAGAAGATCTCTGGTATCCATCAGTGCAGTAAATAAAAAGTAATCAAAATCATCATAGGTTTCTTCAGCGGCTTCCTTTTCGATGGTAACAAAATGAACTTTTTCTTTCTGAGACAGCAGAATTCTTGCTGCTTCCGGGCAGGAAAGGGACAAAGAAATCTCACGCAGGCCCTCAAATTCTTCAATGTGTCGTGGATAATTTCTGCAGGTGTCGCAAAGCATTTTCGGACCTGCTTCTGTGTAAATATCACACAGATTTTCTTCGTTCAGAAATGCACACCGTCGGTTGTACTGGCGGAAGACATGTTCCTTCCAGTCGATATCGTTGTGCAGTCGATTGTGAAAAGGACCTTTGAAATGCTGATATTTCTTCAGGGTTTTATTGTCAATAACAATCTGCCATCCTGCACAGCAGGTATCCGGACAGGACCCGGCAATGCAAGAAAATTCTTTATAATAGTTGGGAAATGTAAATTCCATGGTTTCTGCTGCTTTCTGATTATTTCTTTTTTGCTTCCAGATAGTCGTTTAACTCTGCATTCGGAATATCTGTAATGAACATATGTCCGGGAGCATGAGTGATAACGATTGGCGGTTTGGCATTCTCAATTGCTGCCTGCGGAGTTACGCCGCATGGCCAGAACACAGGAATTTCCCCTTCGTAAATATCCACTGCTTCACCGTAATCAGGTTTCATAACGTCATCAACACCGACCTCTTTCGGATCTCCCATATGTACAGGGGCACCATGAACATTCGGCATTTTGAAAGTAATGTCATAAGCTTTTTTTGCGTTTTCCGGTGTCATCGGGCGCATGGAGCAGACCATAGGACCGGAAAATGGACCAACAGGAACTGTCTGAATGTTAGTTTTGAACATCGGTACATTTCGTCCCTGGGCGATATGACGGATTTCAATCCCTTCTCTAATCAGTGCTTCTTCAAATGAGAAAGAACAGCCGATAAGAAATCCAACATATCCCTCTTTCCAATACTCGGAAGCGTCAGTAATTTCTTTTGTAAATACACCGTTTTCATAAATCCGGTATTTCGGGATATCCGTGCAGATATTTCCGCCCTCACCCATGTCATGAGTTTCAGGAGTTCCTTTGATAATCTCGAGAATTGGACACGGAAATGGATTCTTGTGTGCAAATTCTTCAAAATCTGCAGCATATTCCGGTGGCAGAATTACCAGATTTGCCTGCGCATAGCCACGGCACATTCCTGCAGTGGGGAAATCAATAACTCCCTTGCGGATCAGTTCACGAACTTTCTTTGGGGACATATCTACATAAGGTGTGATATCAAAAGCCATAATAAATTACCTCCTGTTTCGTACTTTACAATATAAAAGTATTGTACAGTAAACTGACAGGAAATGCAATGCTATAAATAGTGGCGGCTTGATTTTTATATAAAATATTTTATAATAGGAATGCCGAAGGGTGCTGCAATTGCAACAGATATCAGCCAGGTACTTTCCTGCATTTTTGCATTATGGTTTTTGATGAGAGTTCCGGATATTTACCGCATAAATCCGAAGAAACTTTCCATTGATAGAACAATGGCAGGACGGATTATCTAGGTAGGTCTGCCGACTGCAATTCAAAACACGGTAATCTCCTTTTCAAATGTACTGGTACAATCTGGTGTCAATGGATTCGGAGCCAGTGCAATGGCGGGTTTTGGTGCATACCTGAAAGTAGATGGGTTTAACATTCTGCCGGTAATGAGTTTTAGTATGGCAGCAACGACTTTTACCGGTCAGAACTATGGTGCGGGAAAAACAGACAGAATCAGGAAAGGATTGAGAGTAACTCTTGGAATGAGCGTGCTTTATACGATCGTGACAGGAATTCTCCTGCTGACCTTTTCCAGACCGATCATAGGGATTTTCAGCAGTGATAAAGAAGTAATCTATTATGGGGCACAGGCAATGAAATATTTCTGCCCGTTCTATTTCCTTCTGGGAATTATGCATTCCCTGGCAGGAACCATTCGCGGAACAGGAAAGACGGTACCTCCCATGGTAGTGATGCTGCTTGTATTATGCCTGTTCCGTATTCTGTGGATTCAGTTTGTGGTTCCACATTTCACCAGCATTGATATTATATATGTACTGTATCCTGTTTCATGGGCTGTAGGAATGGTACTCATGCTTATCTATGCATGGAAGGGAAATTGGATGCCAAAAAAATATCAGAATATTAATCAGACTGTCTGATAGTATTCTTTTACATAGTGAATGAACTGGCGTACATGGGATTTCAGAATTCTGTTTTTACTGTAAACAATATAAAAACTGCGTTTGTGAGCAGATTCTTCTAATGGAAACAGAAGAATCTGCTTTGTTTTTTGCAGGTCATTCATGCGGGCTACTACATTCAGACTGGAAGGTTCAATACCGGCATTTTCCAGAAAAATATCCATTTCCTTTTTGGTTCCGGAGCCTTTTTCCCTGATGATAACAGGATCCTTGATAAAGTCCTGAAAAACAACAGGTTGTTCTTTTTGTTTTAAGTTTAAATAATGATCATTCACAGGGGTAGCAATCACCATATTATCCTGACAGAAGGGAATAAATACATAGCTGTCGTCTCCTGTATTCTGTCCTGTCAAAGCCAGGTCTACGGTCCCATCCAGTACACGGTTAATAGCGCCGGAACTGTCTGTCTGCCAGGAATGGAAATATACATCAGGATACATTCTGCCAAAACCTGCGAGAAGTTCAGGAAGGAGATAAGAAGAAGGAATGGTGGAGGCTGCCAGATCAATGATCTGCTTTCTGGAACCGGTGAAATTCTCCAGAAGATTGTTGCGGATATCCAGAATGCGGAAAGCGCTGTCGTAGAGTTGGTATACCACACTTTTTTATAAATGAAATTTATAAATATTTATAAAAAAGTATTATATTTAAATCATCCGATAAAATGAAAAATCCAGTAAATAAATGGAAGTGTAAAAACAGAACAGATAGTTGTAACAAGAATTCCACCCATTGCATAATCGCCATCTGATCCGTAGGCATTTGCCATCATTACCACAGAGGACATAACTGGCATTGCAGAAGTCAGAGCCATGGTAGTGCGGATTTCTGAAGAAACCGGAAGATATCCAAGTAATACATAGAAGAAAAGCGGAAACAAAAGCATTTTTAGGATGACAATTCCATAATAATCCAGTCTCCGGATATTTTTCAGTACATCGATACAGGCGAAAACACCGCCAAGATAGATCATTGCGAGAGGTGTGGCGGTCTGGCCGATTTTCTGAAGGGAATTGTTCAGAACTTCAGGAAGCCGGATTCCTGTCAGCACACAGATCACAGCAAGAAAGATGGAAACAGTAACAGGATTGATCAGCTTCCGGAAATCAAAACGGTTTTTTTGACTGTCTGTACCTGAAGTAAGGCGTACACCTGCTGTCCACAGCATGAGCTGATCAATAATGGTAAATACACAGATGTAGAGCATACCGTTTTCCGGATAAATACTGGTTACTATGGGAATACCCATAAATCCCACATTTCCGAATACGCTCATGGCACTGTAAAGCTGCTTGTGGTTACCATGCAGATGAAAAAAAATACCAGATATGTAGCTGAGTAAAAACAGACATATATACATAATTCCCGCAATCAGAAAAATGCTCAGTGAATGAAAAAGAGTTTTACGTTCCACTCCGTTTACAGTATTGATAAAAATCATTACAGGAAGCGCCAGTTTTATTACAAATTTTGAAATGACTTCAAGATTTTCTCTGTTCATAACCCGTGTGCGGATCAGGATCACGCCTGCAAGCATGTAGATCACGAACATTCCGATCTGAGCAGTCAGAATGCTGAAAGTATTCATTTGAGTTCTCCTTTTTTTCGTAAATTCACATAAAATTATAACTGCAAAAAAGTGAAAATACAACAGAAAGTATAGGTGGCGAAAAATGTTTTTTTGAGTTACAATAAACAAAGCTGAGTTATATATTAGGAGGAGTAAAAAAGTGAATGTATTAGAAATTGTTCTGCCTGTACTGGTTATGATCGTGGTCGGTATGCTGTGCAGAAAATGGAAGATTCTGACCAGAGACGGAATCAATAACATGAAGGTGCTTGTAACGAATGTTATGCTTCCGGTTGCTATTTTTCATGCTCTGGCAACAGCGGAATATAATAAAGAAACCGGAATCCTGATTTTGATCATGTTTGTAATGCTGGTAGTATCCTTTGGTCTGGGCTTTTTGCTGAAGCCATTTCTGAAAGGAACCTATCAGAAATATCTACCGTTTATGGTAAGCGTATATGAAGGGGGACTTATGGCCTATCCGTTATATACAAGCCTCTGTGGCAGTGAAAATCTTTCCCGTATTGCAGTTCTGGATATTGCCGGACTGTTGTTTGGATTCAGTGTATATATGGGAATGCTGGGACAGGTGGAAAACGGTGAGAAGATTGATGTGAAAAAACTGTTTTTCAGTGCATTAAAGACTCCGGCATTTATTGCAAGTATCCTGGGAATTATTGCAGGATTATCGAAGGTGATCCTTGCAGTTTTAGACAGTCCTTTCGGATGCGTGTACCAGAGTGTGGAAAACATTCTCACCACATCTGTGACTGCCATTATTTTACTGGTAGTGGGATACAGCATGGAACTGAATGCGAAATTATTAAAGCCATGCATTGCCACGATCATCTTACGTGTATTGCTTCAGGCAGTGATGATTGCAGGAGTTCTTGTTGCTGTACATTATCTGGTAGGTGATGATCGGCTGGTCAATCTTGCAATTATCAGTTATATGTCAGCACCGGCCACATTCAGTATGCAGACTTTTATGAAAGATGAAGAAGGAAGCGCTTATGTTTCCACAACAAACTCCATGTACTGTCTGGTATCTATTCTTGTATATATAATTATGGCAGTGACAATCTACTGATCATGAAATCTGAATAACAGAAAATGAAAATTACCGCGGATTGAAATAGACCTGGCGGTAATTTTTGTATGTCGCAGGAAATTACTTCGTAATGTACCTGTGATATATAGTGCTCCGCATGAGGCGTAGAATCCTGTAAACGGGAAAGGGGTTGCAGATATTTAAATAATTTGGTAAAAACAACTAAAATATATTAAATAATGGCAAAAAATATTGTAAAATAAAACGAAAACAAAGACTTGTGGAAAGGGAGCATACGTATGGAGAAAAGGTATACGATTGGTGTAATGATCGGAAATGCAAATTCACCGCATACGATGAATCTGATGCAGGGTTATAAGCAGTTAAATATAAATTATAAAATTATATAAGCACATGTTGAATTTTATAAGACATTAGAGTAGAATATTATTGAAAGTGGATACTTTGAGTAAATATTGTTCTATATATAAATTTTCGAAAATTATAGGCGTATCTGCCCAGACATTACGAAATTGGGATGCCAATGGAAAACTTCATCCGCATCATACTACGGTAAGTAGCTATAGATATTATTCTGATGAGCAGCTCAACCAGGTAATAAATGTAAAGCCTAAAAACGCATTACAATTGGATATTGCCGCGTTTCCAGCCATAAACAGAAAGATGATCTGGAACGACAGAATGATAATGTTAAGACATATCTTTTGGCAAAAGGACAGCCATTTGAGGTAATAAGTGATATCGGTTCCGGGATTAATTATAAGAAAAAAGGACTTCAGGAATTGATCAGGCGAATATCTCAAAATCAGGTTGAAAAGGTTGTTGTTTTATATAAAGACCGGCTATTACGATTTGGTTTTGAGCTGATAGAATATATCGCTTCACTTTATAATTGTGAGATTGAGATTATTGATAATACTGAAAAATCCGAACAGCAGGAACTTGTTGAAGATCTGGTTCAGATAATCACAGTATTCAGTTGTAAATTACAGGGAAAACGAGCGGATAAAGCTAAGAAACTTATCCGTGAACTGATACAGGGGGAAACAGATGGTAAAAGCCATAAAAGTAATGTTGATACCAAACAATGTACAGAAAACTAAGATGTTTCAGTACGCAGGTGCTTCAAGATTTGCTTATAACTGGGCTTTGGCCAGGGAAAAAGAAAGCTACGAAAAAGGTGGCAGATTCATTTCAGATTCAGAACTCAGAAAAGAATTTACAAAGCTTAGACATTCTGATGAATACGCATGGTTATTAAATATTTCAAATAATGTAACCAAACAGGCAATCAAAGATGCCTGTACTGCGTATAAGAACTTTTTCAAGGGTTTGCAAAAATTCCCAAGATTCAAGTCCAGAAAGAGATCAATGCCGAAGTTCTATCAGGACAACGTTAAGATACAATTCAGTAATACCCACGTTAAGCTTGAAGGTTTTTCTTCCAGCAGGAAAGCAAATAAGCAAAAAAAGAATTGGGTAAGACTTGCAGAACATGGACGTATTCCAACAGATGTTAAATATATGAATCCGAGAATATCCTTTGATGGATTGAACTGGTGGATCAGTGTATGTGTAGAATTTCCTGACTGCAGGGAAACACTTAATGATGATGGAGTTGGCATAGACTTAGGAATTAAAGACTTAGCTGTCTGCTCTGATGCCGTTAAGTATAAGAACATCAATAAGAGTCAGAAAGTAAAGAAACTAGAAAAACAGAAACGTAGATTACAGCGTAGTATCTCTCGTTCTTACGAGAAAAATAAGAAAGGGGAAAATTACTGTAAAACAAATAATGTAATCAAAAAGGAAAAACTTTTATTAAAACGAAATCACAGATTAACAAACATCCGTAAAAACTATTTGAATCAGACCATATCTGAGATCGTAAATCGAAAGCCAAGATTTATTTGTATTGAAGATCTGAATGTCAGCGGAATGATGAAAAACAGACATTTATCCAAAGCAGTACAGGAACAAAGATTTTTTGGGTTTAGAAAACAGCTTGAATACAAATGCAATGATAAAGGGATTCAGCTTATTGTGGCTGATCGGTTTTATCCATCATCAAAGCTTTGCAGCTGCTGTGGAAACATCAAAAAAGATTTGAAGTTATCTGACAGGGTTTATAGATGTGAATGTGGGAATATGATTGACAGAGATTTCCAGGCATCTATAAATCTCAAGGCTTATGGAGAACAATTTGCGAGCTGACACTGAAACGTTAATGCAAATATGTACGGATACGTTAGTCCGGAATTTACGCCTATGGAGAGTACAGGAACTTGTGAGTAGATAGATATTTATATCATCAAAAGCATACTCGTTGAAGTAGGAATGAAACATGGAAGTTTATAACTTTTTATAAGTTTTCAGTAACGGGAAGATACGAATGAAGTATATTGACAGAAAAGGAAATATCACGATTGAAGAGAATGAGCAGGATAAATTCCTGCGGCATCTATATAATGACCGGGGTGGCAGACTCTGCCTGAAACTCCTGATCAGACCTTTCGTGTCAAAGGCAGCAGGAGTCCTGCTTAACACCAGACTTTCTGCCAGATTTGTACCGGATTTTGTAAAAAACAACAAGATTGACCTGAGCATTTACGAAAAACAGAACTTCTCTTCATGGAATGACTTTTTTATAAGACGTATCCGAAAAGAAGAACGTCCGATCGATATGCGCGAAAACATCCTGATCAGCCCCTGCGACGGAAAACTCTCCGTACACAGGATCAGCTCAGACTCACGTTTCAGCATCAAAGATACAGAATATACAGTAGGACAGCTTCTGAAGAACAAGGCACTTGCTGAGAGATACACAGGCGGCTATGCGCTGATTTTCAGACTGACAGTAGATGACTATCATCATTACTGCTATGTGGCAGATGGCAGGAAATCCGCGAATGTAACTCTGCCCGGCGTTTTCCATACAGTGAATCCTGCAGCAAACGATGTATATCCCATCTACAAAGAAAACGCCAGAGAATACACTCTGCTGAAAACAAAACAATTCGGAACCATCCTCATGATGGAAGTAGGCGCCATGATGGTAGGAAAAATCACAAATCTCCATAAAAATCCTGCCACAGTAAAGAAAGGCCAGGAAAAAGGCAACTTCGAATTCGGAGGTTCCACAATAATCCTCCTCATCCAGCCGGGAAAAGTCCGTATGGACTATGATCTGATCGAGAATACAGAAGAGGGATATGAGACTATCGTAAAAATGGGCGAACGAATAGGAGAGTGCAGAAAGTCAAAAAATACAAAGAATCATTACGAAGGCATAATAAAGAATGCCTGAACAGGCATTTACATCTTATAAATAAAAAGCATTTGTGAAGATGCAGAAAGGATATAATAATACTGTTGAATAAACGAAACTATCAGAAAGAACTGGAAAAACTTATAGATCAGGCGCAAAAAGATAACAAGATCCCAAGCCTGTTTCTCCACAGCTGCTGTGCACCCTGCAGCAGTTACGTACTGGAATACCTGTCAAAATATTTCAACATCACAGTATTCTACTACAACCCAAACATCTACCCGGAAGAAGAATATCGCAAACGAGTCCATGAAATTACCCGTCTTGTAAACTCCATGGAATTTGAACACCCTGTCAAACTGATAGAGGGTCACTACGACCCACAGGAATTCTTCCAGATGGCAAAAGGCCTCGAAGACGTACCCGAAGGTGGCGAACGCTGCTTCAAATGCTACCGCCTCCGCATGGAAGAAGCAGCAAAACTGGCAGAAGAGGGCGGCTATGACTATTTTACCACCACCCTTTCCATCAGCCCTCTGAAAAACGCAGCCAAGATCAACGAAATCGGTGAAGAATTGGCAGAAATCTACCACGTCCAACATCTCCCATCCGACTTCAAAAAAAAGAATGGCTACAAACGTTCCATCGAACTCTCCCACGAATACGACCTCTACCGTCAGAACTACTGCGGTTGCGTCTATTCCCGAAGAGAGGCTGAAAACAGAAAATAAAGCAGTAACCACAATTATGTAACATGTAGCCAATACCCAGTGAAGAAAAAGAAGGTGTGTTGGGGCGCATTTGAGGGTTCTTGTAATTCTTGGTATTCGGGAATCTGCGTTATGAGCCGACCGTCTCACGTGTCTGAGCGAAGTTTGCAACGGAGCGAGTTTGAGAGGGCGGCTCATGGTTTTAGCAGATTCCCGAATGCCTTAGAATTACAGGGTTCCGAAACTAAGCCCCAACACACCTTCTTTTTCTTCACGTACCTTTTGAATGATTCCAAACTAACTACTTTGCAATACTGAAAAAATATGTTACACTAACACGTAAAAGCAATAATACCAAAAATAAAGAAGAAACGAGGAATAACACAATGGCACAGCTTTGGGGCGGACGTTTCACAAAAGAAACAGACAAACTTGTATATAACTTCAATGCATCCATCTCTTTTGACCAGAAATTCTATGAGCAGGACATCAGAGGCAGCAAAGCACACGTAGCAATGCTCGCCAGACAGGGAATCCTGACAGCAGAAGAAAAAGACCAGATTGAAGCAGGACTTGACGGAATCCTTGCAGACGTAAAATCCGGCAAACTCGAGATCACATCCGAATACGAAGATATCCACAGCTTTGTAGAAGCAAACCTTATCGACAGAATCGGTGATGCAGGCAAGAAACTTCACACAGGAAGAAGCCGTAACGACCAGGTAGCCCTTGACATGAAACTCTATGTGAGAGACGAGATTGACGAGACAGACGAACTGGTAAAGAAACTTCTCGAAGCACTCCAGAAGATTATGGAAGAGAATGTCCACACATACATGCCAGGCTTCACACACCTTCAGAAAGCGCAGCCGGTCACCCTGGCTCACCATGTAGGTGCATACTTTGAAATGTTCGTACGTGACAGAAGCAGGCTCGCAGATATCCGTAAGAGAATGAACACCTGTCCTCTGGGTGCAGGCGCACTGGCAGGAACCACCTACCCACTTGACAGAGAATATACAGCACAGCTTCTGGGCTTCGACGGTCCGACCAGAAACAGCATGGACTCTGTATCAGACAGAGACTATGTGATCGAACTTCTGGCCGCATTCTCCACAATTATGATGCATATGAGCCGTTTCTGCGAAGAGATCATCATGTGGAACTCCAATGAATACCGCTTCGTAGAGATAGACGATGCCTACAGCACAGGCAGCAGTATTATGCCGCAGAAAAAGAATCCGGATATCGCAGAACTTGTAAGAGGAAAAACAGGACGTGTATACGGAGCATTAACATCTATCCTTACAACCATGAAGGGAATCCCTCTTGCATACAACAAAGATATGCAGGAAGACAAAGAACTTACATTTGATGCTATTGACACTGTAAAAGGATGTCTTGCCCTTTTCACAGGCATGATCTCCACTATGCAGTTCAACAAACAGAATATGGAAGCAAGTGCAAAGAATGGTTTTACAAATGCTACAGATGCAGCCGATTATCTGGTAAATCATGGAGTACCTTTCCGCGATGCACACGGCATTGTAGGCCGTCTGGTGCTTACCTGTATTGATAAAGGGATTTCTCTGGATGAACTTCCTCTTGAAGAATATAAAGCCATCAGCCCGGTATTCGAGAACGATATTTACGAAGCAATCAGTATGAAAACCTGTGTGGAAAAACGTATGACCATCGGTGCACCGGGACCTGACGTGATGGAGAAAGTGATCGCTGAGAACAAAAAATATCTGGAAGAAAATTAAAAAAATGCTTGCAATTTATTTTGGTTTGTTATAGTATGTACAAGAAAGACAGATGTACGCAATATAAGGACACCTGGATAAAAATGTCCGCGAAAGGGTAGAGACGCGGGCAGAAGATAAAGAGGAGAAAGATATTATGAGTGAAAAGCTTAGAGTCGGTATTTTAGGTGCTACAGGTATGGTAGGTCAGAGATTTATCTCTCTGCTTGAGAATCATCCATGGTTTGAAGTTGTAACTGTAGCTGCAAGTCCGAGAAGTGCAGGAAAGACATACGAAGAGGCAGTTGGCGGAAGATGGAAAATGGATACTCCAATGCCGGAGGGTGTCAAGAATCTTGTTGTTATGAACGTAAACGAAGTAGAGAAGGTTGCTGCAACAGTTGATTTCGTATTCTCTGCTGTAGATATGTCAAAAGAAGAGATCAAGAAGATCGAAGAAGAATATGCTAAGACAGAGACACCGGTTGTTTCCAACAACAGTGCTCACAGATGGACACCGGATGTACCGATGGTAGTGCCGGAAATCAATCCGGAACACTTCGATGTAATCGAATCCCAGAAGAAACGTCTTGGAACAACACGCGGATTTATCGCTGTTAAACCAAACTGCTCTATCCAGAGCTATGCTCCTGTATTAACTGCATGGAAAGAGTTCGAGCCATATGAAGTAGTTGCTACTACATATCAGGCAATCTCCGGAGCAGGTAAGACATTTAAGGACTGGCCGGAAATGGTTGGAAACATCATCCCATACATCGGCGGCGAGGAAGAGAAGAGCGAGAAAGAGCCATTAAGAATCTGGGGTAAAGTAGAAGACGGTGTGATCAAACCTGCTACAGAACCGGTTATCACATGCCAGTGTATCCGTGTACCGGTACTGAACGGACATACAGCAGCTGTATTCGTTAAATTCCGTAAGAACCCTACTAAAGAGCAGCTTATCAAAGCATTAGTAGAGTTCAAGGGACTTCCACAGGAATTAGAACTTCCAAGTGCTCCGAAGCAGTTCATCCAGTATCTGGAAGAGGACAACCGTCCGCAGGTTACAGAGGATGTAAACTTCGAACATGGCATGGGCGTATCTGTAGGACGTCTTCGTGAAGATACTGTATATGACTGGAAATTCGTAGGACTTTCTCATAACACAGTAAGAGGTGCAGCAGGCGGAGCAGTTCTCTGTGCTGAAACATTAAAAGCTAAAGGATATATTCAGGCGAAATAATAAATAAAATTATTGAAAAGGGGCACTGGTTTTTGGTGCCTCTTTTTTTCTGGATTATTTCACAGATAGGGGGGATAATGAAAGATGAGAGAAAAAGTTCTGACGACAGTAGTAACTTTTGGAACAACCACACAGGCAATCGCAATGGAACGTGAATGTAAAAAGACTGGATTTGAAGGAAGGCTGATTCCTGTACCAAGAGAAATTTCTGCTTCCTGCGGACTTGCATGGAAATGTGCAGAGCAAGGAGAAGAAGAAACAGATTCTTATATGAAAGAACAGGATTTAGAGTATGAGAGGATTTATCGAATCCTTATATAAAATCCTTATATTTATTGATTTATCCAATAAGTAACATCGGCTCTGAACTTTGACGGGCTTATAAATGCATGGTACAATCAGGTAAACAGACAGGCAAGTTTTCATCCACTGCTTAGTGCTCTTTGAAATCTGGTGTACCAACAAGATTATTTTGAGAACCAACTAGCAGGGAGACTGCTTGATTTAATTAAAGGCGGATGATGGATGTTTGCTTGGAAGATTAATATATTGGGGGCGAAGTTTATGAAAAAAGAAACAGATAATGTACGTCTGACACAGCTTGCCAGTGCAGCAGGTTGCGGTGCAAAAATTGGACCGAAAGTACTGGCAGAGGTAGTTGGGAAACTGCCGAAATTTACAGATCCGATGTTATTAGTAGGACCGGAAACATCAGACGATGCGGCGGTATACAAAATAAATGATGAGCTGGCAATGATTCATACGGTAGATTTCTTTCCGCCGGTGGTAGATGATCCATATATGTATGGACAGATTGCAGCAGCCAATGCGTTGAGCGATGTCTATGCAATGGGTGGTGTTCCAAAACTGGCATTGAATGTAGTAGCATTTCCAAACTGCCTTGGACCGGAAGTTCTTGAAGAAATCCTGCGCGGCGGTGCAGACAAGGTTATGGAAGCTGGTGCAGTTCTTGCTGGCGGACATACGATCAATGATAAAGAACCGAAATACGGTCTCTGCGTCACCGGTTTTGTACACCCAGATAAAATGTGGAAAAACTATGGCGCCGAGGCAGGAGACATTCTGATTCTTACCAAGCCATTAGGATGTGGAATCCTCAATACTGCCATCAAAGCAGAGATGGCCTCCCGGGAAGAAATTGAAAGAGTACAGAAAGTTATGGCGAAGCTGAACAAATACGCAGCAGAAATTGCATTAAAATATACGATTCACAGCTGCACAGACGTAACCGGATTCAGCCTTGCCGGACACAGTCTGGAGATGGCAAAAGGAAGCCATAAGACACTGATAATCCAGACGGAGAAACTTCCGATTATAGAAGGCGTTGAGGAATATGCACAGATGGGCCTGATTCCTGAAGGCGCATACAGAAACCGTGACTTCGCAGGCAGTGAAGTAAGAAGTGAGATCAAAGAACTCTGGATGGAAGATCTGGTATTTGATCCTCAGACATCGGGTGGACTCCTTCTGGCAGTACCACCAGAAGAAGCAGATGCATTGACAGAAGAACTGTCAGGGATGGATATCTTTGGAGGTATCATTGGATATGTAACAGAACCGCAGGATAAAGCGGTGATTTTCGAATAAGAAATAAATGGGACTGGATGTAGTTTCGCAAGGAACTGCATTCGGTCTTTTTTAGAAAAGAATTAATATTTTTGCATCGGCAAAAAAATAGGTATAACAAACGAACATGTAGATTTGTTGCCGATAATATGGTATACTAATTGTAGTTAATATAGTTTTAAAATTTGGCAGGAGGGGAGCAGATGCAATATCTTTCAGTTGCTGAGACGGCAAAAAAATGGAATGTATCTGAACGTAGTGTAAGAAATTATTGTTCTCAGGGACGAGTCCTAGGAGCATTTCTTGCTGGGAAGACATGGAATATTCCTGGGAATGCAGAAAAACCGGAACGTTCTAATAAGAAAAAAAGGCAAACGATTACTTTGTTGGATATTTTACAGGATGAAAAAGCAAGCAAGTATGCCGGGGGTATTTATCATAAGACACAAATTGACTTAACATATAATTCAAACCATATGGAAGGTAGTAGACTGACTCACGATCAGACCCGATATATATTTGAGACAAACACCATTGGTGTAGAAAATGAAGTGCTTAATGTAGATGATGTGATTGAAACAGCAAATCATTTCCGATGTATTGATATGGTTATTGATCATGCCAAAATGGTACTGACAGAAAAATTTATCAAGGAACTGCATCTGATCCTGAAAAATGGTACCAGTGACTCCAGAAAGGATTGGTTTGCTGTTGGCGATTATAAGAAATTACCAAATGAAGTCGGCGGTATGGATACTACACTGCCGGAAGAAGTTGCCTATAGAATAAAAAAACTGCTGACAGAATATAACGCTAAGGAAGAAAAAACATTTGAAGATATTTTAGACTTCCATGTAAAGTTTGAGCGAATTCATCCATTCCAAGACGGCAATGGTCGAGTAGGTCGACTGATTATGTTTAAGGAATGTCTGAAATACAATATAGTTCCATTCATCATTGAAGATAATCTGAAAATGTTTTATTATCGCGGTTTGAAAGAATGGAATAATGAAAAAGGCTATCTGATGGATACCTGCCTGACTGCGCAGGATCGATATAAGGCGTATTTGGATTATTTTAGGATTGAATATTAAGAAAGTAGATTTATTAAGTGCCAAAAGGATGTTTTTAAATATCAATTCGATATTAAAAAAGGCTTTGAGGGAAAAATTATACTTTGAATTGCTATTTGAGGTAATGTGAATAACAAAATAATGAAGATGAGGAAAAATAATGATTAATATTCGTAAATTAGAGGCAGAATTATGGGAATCAGCAGACTTGCTTCGTGCGGGGTCAAAGCTAACTTCCAATCAGTATTGTATGCCAGTACTTGGTTTGATTTTTCTGCGTTATGCATATAGCAGATTTAAAATGGTAAAAGCGGAAATTCTCAAAAATCGTCCGTCTCGCGGTGGAAGAGTAATGCCGGTAGAAGCAAGTGATTTTGTAGCTAAAAGTGCGCTGTTTCTTCCGAAAGAAGCACAGTATGATTATCTGCTTAATCTTCCTGACGATATTAAATCAGCAGATTTGGTAAATAAAGATGGGCAATCAATGTCCAGTCTTGGTGAAGTAGTAAATAACGCAATGGCACTGATAGAAGAACAAAGCGAACAGCTTACAGGTGTATTACCCAAAGGTTATACTGATTTTTCTGATGAGCTTTTGTCTGAACTTCTTCGTATTTTCAATAACAGTGCACTTGATGAAGTTGGTGGCGATATTATTGGACGTATCTATGAATACTTCCTTAATAAATTTGCTAAAAATATTGCATCAGATGATGGAGTATTTTTTACACCCAAATCATTGGTGAAAATAATTGTGAATATTATTGAACCAAAGAGTGGTATTTTGCTTGATCCTGCATGTGGCTCAGGGGGTATGTTCGTTCAATCCGGTGATTTTATAAATCAATCCGGTATGAGTGCAAATAGTGCAATGACATTCTATGGACAGGAAAAGGTAGAATATAATGCCCAGCTCTGTTTGATGAATATGGCTGTTCATGGCCTTACTGGTGTTATTAAATCTGGTGATGAAGCTAATAGTTTTTATCATGATGCACACAATCTTGATGGCTGTTGTGACTATGTAATGGCAAATCCACCTTTCAATGTAGATAAAGTTAAAGCAGAGTCTTGTGAAAGCGCGAAACGTCTTCCATTTGGCATGCCAAGTGTTAATAAAAATAAAGAAGTTGGTAATGCAAATTATTTATGGATTTCTTATTTTTACAGCTATTTGAACGAAAAAGGTCGTGCCGGTTTTGTTATGGCTTCGTCTGCAACGGACAGTCAAGGTAAAGATAGGAATATTAGAGAAAGCCTTGTTAGAACTGGTGCTGTAGATGTAATGATTAGTGTGGGAAACAATTTTTTCTACACAAAATCCTTGCCTTGTTCTCTATGGTTTTTGGATAAAAGTAAGAACGATAAAATTAAAGATAAAGTATTGTTTATAGATGCGAGAAATTATTATACGGTAGTTGATCGTACATTAAATGAATGGTCAGAATGGCAACTGAAAAATTTAAATGCCATTGTATGGTTGTATCGTGGTGAGACAGAAAAATATATTGAACTTCTGGATCAGTACAGAAGTATATTAGGCAATGAAAATTCATTTGAAGAATATCTTCAGTTATTGAAGGAAGAATTAAAAGATTTACAGATGCGTGCAAAGAATGAAATACAACATGCAGGACGCAATGATAAAAAGCGAATTCAGGCTGAATACGATGAAATGATTGCTGATAGAAATGAAAAAATTACTATTGCAAAGGAAGCCAACTGGTTGTATGAAAAATTTGGTGACGGTGAATATAAAGATATTCTCGGACTTTGTAAAGTAGCTTACAAAACAGAAGAAGCAAAAGACGAAGATAAAGACGGAATCAGCATTGAAGAAAAAGGTTGGTCATTGACACCGGGAGCTTATGTTGGTGTTGCACCAGTAGAAGATGATGGCGTAGATTTTGGAGAACGTATGGTAGAAATTCATAGGGAACTTTTAGCTTTACAGAGGGAATCAAATGACTTGATGGATATTATCTCTCAAAATATGAAGGAGATAGGATTATGAATTGGGAACAAAAAGTACTAGGAGATATTTCTACATCTATACAAACAGGACCTTTTGGTTCTCAATTACATCAATCAGATTATTCAGACGAAGGTATTCCAGTGGTGATGCCTAAAGATTTAATAAGAGGAATGGTGTCTGAAGAATCAATAGCTCAGATTTCAAAGGAACATGTGGAACGACTAAGTAAACACAAGATCAAAGCTGGAGATATTCTGTATTCACGCAGAGGAGATGTGGGGAAATGCGCATTTGCATCTGAGCGTGAAATAGGATGGATATGCGGGACAGGATGTTTGAAAGTAAGTGTTGATAGGGAAAAAGCAGATCCTCAATTTATTTTTTACCAATTACAAAAAGCGGAAACGATTGGATGGGTAATAAACCATGCGGTTGGTTCTACAATGTTAAATTTAAATACTTCAATCTTAAGTGCTGTGCCAATAGATGTGCCAGAAATAGAGACTCAGAGAAAGATAGTAAAGATACTTTCATCTTATGATTCTCTCATTAAAAATAATCAAAAACAAATCAAACTTCTTGAAGAAGCGGCACAGCGTCTTTATAAAGAATGGTTTGTGGATTTACGTTTTCCGGGATATGAAGATGTGGAGGTTGTTGATGGTGTGCCGGAGGGGTGGAAGAAAGAACATATTGGTGACTTGATAAAGAAAGTTACACGTACAAAACAAATAAAAACAGCTGAGTACCTGCCGGAAGGCACTTTTCCAATTATTGATCAAAGCCGTGATTTTGTTGCTGGATATACAAATGATCAAGAAGCTGTGGTTGATATGGGCTGTCCGGTAATTGTATTTGGCGACCATACTCGTATTTTGAAATATATTCAATTTCCTTTTGCAAAAGGGGCTGATGGTACTCAACTAATTATAAGTAACAACGAAAATATGCCGCAGTCACTACTGTACTCTAGTCTTGTTGCTGTTGATCTTTCAAATTATCATTATGCTCGACATTTCAAGTACTTGAAAGCGGAAAATATTTTGGTGCCTTCAAGGGAAATTGCAAAGGAATTTGATTGGTATGTGTCACCAATGTTGCTTCAAATACAACAATTACGTAATATGGAAAATAAAGCGGCAGAAGCTCGTGACCGTTTGTTACCAAAACTGATGAGCGGAGAAATTGAGGTGTAGTTTTTCTTGAAAGTAAATGAGGGATAGAGTGAAGGATAATATTTTTCCAATTCAAAGATTCTTTCAGATAAAGTGGCAGAAATGTAGAATATGTTAATAAGGTAGAAGCGGAGAGGGTATATTGAGGAGATGTTAAAAGAATATCACTATATTGATTGGGTGTATTGAATAGTTAGAGACAATGCCGGACAGTTGATTTCTTGAAAGATTTATGTATAAATTGTTCAGGTATAGCCGTTAGGAGGTAACATGAGTGAGTTGGCAGAAGTTGAACGATTAATATCTATTCTCGTTATGCAAGAGGATGCAGAAACGATATATTCTCTGATACAGACTGAAAGAAATCCTATTTTTTCAATGGAGATAATTCCTTATTATGCATTGTTTGTTCAGTCGTGTCAGGAATTTATAGGTAAGAATTCCTTGCCTGAATTAATAGCTAAAGATTTAAGAGATATTCGCAATCATATCAAAGGATATGCATGTAGTTTTGGAAAAACCCAAAAAAGGGTAGCATTTGTTGATGATACCCAAAATAGGGATTTTAAAGAACAGCTTAAATTTGAATTTCTAAAAAAAATAAATATTCATTTGAATTTAGGAACATATTGGACAGATGATAAGAAAGTGATTGGTAATACACAACAGTTAGCAGACTTTTTAGCTGTAGAGAGTATGTTTGATCCTAAACTTAAGGAAAAAAACTATCAAATGGGTTATCAGATAGGATCATTTGTTTCATCAATTAGAGATGGGTTTGCCAATTCTTTTAATTATCATCCAATTATAGAAAGAAAATATACGTCTGTAGCTGTTAATTATTATTGTGATATAAATACAAATAAAAAAAACGATTTGTTCTCAAAAGAATTATCAAAAGAAATTAATCTATTTTACTTGCATTTATTATGCAATATGAATTTTGTGAAGCATATATTGAAACCGTTATTTACAGATGGTAACACGTGGGTCTTTAGAGTTGAATATATTGTGACGTATTACACATTACATGCATTAGAACGCTTAAAAAACCATTGTGAAAGCAACAAGGATATAGTCGTTGAAATGAAAGATATTTCTGATATTTCTAAGGATGGAAACAAAATTTTTAAAACACAATTACGAAATTGTATGATGCATTATAATCTTGAAAATGCAGAGGTTATAACCTTAAAAAATATTGATAAGCCTTTCTATGGAATTATCGAGAATTGTTTTGATGGGATGAGTTATCAAGATTATTTGTCAGATTTACATAGCTTATCTGATAAGATAATAAATTATTTGGAGACACGATTTGATTTTTCGAATGTGAAATTAGAAAAATTGTAGGAATCAAGGAGAAATAAATATGAGCTACGATTATTCCGAAAATATACTTGTTCAGGAAAGTGCCGGTAATCTGCTCCGTGACGAATTGGGCTGGGATGTTCAGTTTGCTTACAATACAGAAGTTTTAGGAAGAGACGGCACTTTCGGTAGAGAAAGCTATAAAGAAATACTGCTGCTTCGTTATTTTTGTGAAGCACTAAAAAAATTGAATCCATGGATAAACGAAAGTCAAATTACTGAAGCACAGAAAGTATTAGAAAGCAGACTTTCTACATCTTCTCTTTTACAGGTGAATGAAGAAAAATATTTCCTTATTCGTGATGGTATTCCTGTTACAGTAAAGAAGCCCAATGGACAGACAGAAACAAAGAAAGCAGCTGTAATTGACTTTCAAAATCCAGATAATAACTATTTTCTTGCTATTAAAGAATTAAAAATCTACGGTGACTTATATCGTCGCAGAACAGATATTGTAGGGTTTGTAAATGGCATTCCATTGCTTTTTGTGGAATTGAAAAAGAATACTGTTGATGTTCAGAATGCATATGATGATAACTGTACAGATTATCAGGATACTATTCCTCATTTATTTTATTATAATGCGTTTCTTATGTTATCTAACGGTATGGAAGCGAAGGTCGGTACTCTTGGCAGTAAATATGAGTTTTTTCACGAGTGGAAGCGTCTTGCAGAGGAAGATCAGGGAAATGTAGCACTTGAGACGATGCTGCGTGGTATTTGTAAGAAAGAAAACTTTCTTGATTTGTTTGAAAACTTCATTCTATATGACCATTCCAATGGACATACAGCTAAAATTCTTGCTCGTAATCATCAATACCTTGGTGTAAATGAGGCAATGAAGGCGTACGCCGCAAGAAAACTAAATGATGGCAAATTGGGAGTATTTTGGCATACGCAAGGATCAGGAAAGAGCTATTCTATGGTGCTTTTTGCGCAGAAAGTGCGTAGAAAATTTGCAGGTTCTCCGACATTTGTTATTCTTACTGATCGTGAAGAATTGAACACCCAGATAAGTGATACGTTTGAAAATTGTGGTTTGCTTGGTAAAACAAAAGCAACACAGTTTATTGCTACAAGTGGGGATGATCTTGTGCAGAAACTGAAGGGCAATCCGAGTTTTATCTTTACGCTTATCCAGAAATTTAATGAACCAAATGCAGAACCGATATATCCTGATCATGATATTATTATTATGTCTGACGAAGCGCACCGTAGTCAGTATGGTATCTTTGCAGATAATATGATGAAATTATTGCCTACCGCGGCACGTATTGGATTTACCGGAACACCATTGTTGTCCAGTGACAATATTACTGCTCGTACATTTGGTGGTTATGTGTCTGTTTATGATTTTAAAAGAGCAGTAGAAGATGGTGCTACGGTTCCGCTGTATTATGAAAATCGTGGCGAAAAAATTGTAGACTTACATAATCCGGAGATTACAGAACAGATTTTAAACGCTATTGAAAGTGCTGATCTCAATGTAGATCAACAGGATAAATTGGAAACAGAATTTTCAAAAGAGATTCATTTGTTAACAGCAGAGCCGAGATTAAGATCTATTGCTTATGATTTTGTAAATCATTATTCGGATTTATGGACAAGCGGAAAGGCTATGTTTGTTTGCCTGAATAAGGTTACCTGTGTTCGTATGTATAATTATGTACAGGAACACTGGAAAGAGAAAATCAAGGAGTTGAAAGCAAAAATAAAAACGGCCACTCAACAGGAAGCGCAGGGACTTGAACGTAAGCTGAAGTGGATGCAGGAAACCGAAATGGCTGTAGTTATTAGCCAGGAACAGAATGAAATTCAAACTTTTAAAAAGTGGGATTTAGATATTAAATATCATCGTGCAAAGATGGAAAAACGTGAATTGGATAAGGAATTTAAAGATTCGGAGAATCCACTTCGAGTAGTTTTTGTTTGTGCAATGTGGCTTACTGGATTTGATGTAAAATGCCTGTCATGTCTGTATTTGGATAAACCATTGAAGGCGCATACATTGATGCAGACAATTGCTCGTGCAAATCGCGTCAGTGAAGGCAAGAGCAACGGTCTGATTATTGATTATATAGGTATTGTAAAAGCACTCAGAAAAGCATTAGCAGATTATACGGCTAATGTCGGTGGAAATAGAGGAACAGATCCTACAGTAGATAAAGAGAAACTGATAACCCGTATTATTGAAACCATTGCCAAGACAAAAGCGTTTTTATTAGAACATGATTTTGAGTTGCAGAAGTTGATTGATGCCTATGATTTCATGAAATTGTCGTATCTGCAAGAAGCTGCGAATGCTGTTTGCGGAATAATTGAAGATAAGAAAACTTTTACTACCTATGCTTCAGAACTGAACCGGCTTATGAAATATATTGATCGTGATGACATTACGGATAATACCCGCAAGGAATACGAGGCAATATCAGCTATTTATTCAGAACTGCAAAAAAAGCGTAAACATATCAATACAACAGATTTGATGGTGGAAATTAATGCAATTATAAGTTCATATGTTGAAATTCAACATACTCCGATGATGGTGCATGAAGAACCACGTCGTTTTGATATCAGTGCTATCGATTTTGATTTGCTTCGCAGAGAGTTTGCAAAAGTTAAGAAAAAGAATCTGGTATTAAAAGATTTGGACGAGCTTATTCAGAAAAAATTGGATAAGATGCTGTTTACCAATCCGGATCGCATTAATTATTATGAAAGATACCAACAGATTATCAATGAGTACAATAGTGAACAGGACAGAGCAACAATCGAAAAGACCTTCATGGATTTGATGAATCTGGCAAGTAGTATGAATCAGGAAGAACAGCGTTATGCTCGGGAAGGCTTTAACAATGATGAGGAACTTTCGCTCTACGATATGCTGTTCCGAGAAGATTTGAGCAAGAACGATATTAAAAAACTGAAAGAGATTGCGGCCGCATTGCTTCAGAAAATCAAAGTAAAAATTTCAGAGTTGGATCATTGGACAGATAAACAGGAAACGAAAGCAGCTGTAGATAACTTGATTCGAGATACTCTTTGGGCAGAATTGCCGGAATGTTATGATGAAATGAGTATTTCAACATATCGTCAGAAGATTTACGAGTATGTTTATACACGATACAAAGAGGTTGCGTAGAATAATAATTGGCAATCCATGATGTGTTAAGGATATATATATATTGTTCATCACTGGGTATAAAAAGTCATATGGAATTGCGCACTCTTGCCGAAGAAAGACTAGGTGTGGCTGGTTCTGACGGTTGAATTTTATTTGGAAAGAGTTAATCTATCATAAATGGTTTTTGTTGATATATTATTGGACAAGTACATTGAGTTCTTAAAAGAAATATGTTATACTAAAATTAATCATTTAACAGAGAAATATCTAAAAATATATTTTTATTCACTTAGCTTATTTATAAATAGCCATATTCTAATCGCAGCTTGTATAAATCAGGTGGCAAATCCGCACAGTATCTGTGCATAAATCGATTACATAATTATATACAGGAAACAGAGAGAGGTGGAGAAGTGGATATGTGTAAAGCGTTAGATGATATTTATAATGATGGAGTAAAAAAGGGTACTGAAGAAAATGAAAGTATCAATGATGCATTGATAGTTGCGCTGGCAAATGCAGGCAGGGTGCAGGAAATCGTACGCTGTACATCAGACAAAGAGTATAAGAAGAAATTGCTTTCAGAGTTTAATTTAAACTGATAGTAGTCGCTTGCATTTGTAAGTTTTACAGATAATTACAAATCCGTGCATAAAATTCTGGAATTGTATGACGATTTCGGTTGTACAATAGATATGAAAATGCTATAATGTATGAAAATAAATACATTTGCGGAGGTGTAGTTATGAATTATGAAGATGTACAAAAAGTGTCAAATGCGGCGAAGGCCAAGAGCAATCTGGTAAACACCAACTTCTTCAAGTACTTTGTACGCGCGGTCATGGCGGGATTCTTTATTGATATGGCCATGATCTACAGTAATGTAGTTGGAAATGTTTTCTCCAAGACCACGCCGGAATGGGGAAAATTTCTGGGAGCTTTGGTATTCTCGATTGCAGTACTTCTGATCAGCTTCGTAGGCGGTGAACTTTTTACCGGTAATAATATGGTAATGGCATTCGGAGCCTTTGATAAACAGGTAAGCTGGAAAGAAGCTGGCAAGGTATGGAGCGTAAGCTACCTCGGAAACTTTGTAGGATGTTTTATTATGGCAGTGCTTTTTGCATGGGCAGGAGCATCCGGAACTGCAGATTATTTTGCGGGATTTATCGGAAACAAGCTGAGTATCCCGCTTGGACAGATGTTTTTCAGAGCAGTGCTTTGCAACTTCTTCGTCTGTCTTGGTGTACTCTGTGGTATGAAACTGAAAAGTGATGCAGGAAGATTTCTGATGATTACCATGTGTATCTCAGGATTCGTTGTAAGCGGATTTGAGCACTGCATCGCAAACATGGGAATCTTTGTTACCGCATACTGTCTGGTACCTGGATTATCCCTTGGAGCCATGGTAAAGAGCATGGTAGTAGTAACTTTAGGAAATATGGTGGGCGGTGCCCTGTTGCTGGCATGGCCGCTCAGAAAGATGAGTGCAGATAAATAATATGTCAAAAGCTTTATACATAGCCGAAAAGCCCAGTGTGGCACAGGAATTCGCAAAAGCTTTGAAAATCAACGGACAAAGACGGGATGGCTACCTGGAATCTCAGGACAGCGTGGTGACCTGGTGTGTGGGACACCTGGTCACCATGAGCTACCCGGAAAAATATGATATCAAATATAAAAGGTGGAGTTTAGATACCCTGCCTTTTTTGCCGCGCGAATTTAAATATGAAGTGATCCCCGGAGTGCAGAAGCAGTTTGAGATTGTCAAAGGACTGCTTAACCGTGAGGATGTGGACACCATTTACGTGTGTACCGACTCCGGACGTGAGGGGGAATACATTTACCGTCTGGTGGCACAGATGGCAGGTGTTCATGGAAAAAAAGAAAAGAGGGTCTGGATCGACTCTCAGACAGAAGAAGAGATCATGAGAGGAATCAGAGAGGCAAAAGATCTGTCAGCATATGACAATCTTTCTGCTTCAGCCTATCTTCGGGCGAAAGAAGACTATCTCATGGGAATTAATTTTTCCCGTGTACTGACACTGCGTTATGGAAACAGTGTGTCAAATTATTTAAATACGAAATATCAGGCCATTTCCGTAGGACGGGTTATGACCTGTGTACTTGGAATGGTAGTGCGAAGAGAGCGCGAGATCCGTGCATTTGTGAAAACTCCGTTTTACCGCGTACTCAGCAGCATTGCCCTTGAGGGAGAAAACTTTGAGGGAGAGTGGAGAGCTGTGGAAGGCAGCAGATATTTCCAGACTCCTTATCTGTATAAAGAGAACGGATTTAAAGAGAAAGCCTATGCTGAAAAACTGATACAGGAGCTGTCTGTGAGTCAGCCGCTGCAATGTACAGTAGAGAAAATCGAGCGGAAAAAAGAGAACAGGAATCCGCCGCTTTTATTTAACCTGGCGGAGCTTCAGAATGTGTGCTCCAAGCTGTTCAAGATCAGCCCGGATGAGACATTAAAAATCGTACAGGAACTGTATGAAAAGAAACTGGTCACTTATCCCAGAACAGATGCCCGTGTGTTGTCTACTGCGGCAGCAAAGGAGATTTATAAGAATATCTCCGGGCTACGTAATTATGAACATACAGCAGAGATCGCACAGCACATTATTGAACAGGGAAATTACAAAAATCTGGCGAAGACCAGATATGTTAATGATAAGCAGATCACAGACCATTATGCAATCGTACCCACAGGCCAGGGCTTAAACGCATTGAGAAGTGTTTCTCTTACTGCGCAGCGTGTATATGAGACCATTGTCAGAAGGTTTGTATGTATTTTTTATCCTCCTGCAGTATATCAGAAGATCAGTCTTGTGACAAAAATTCAGAATGAGAGCTTCTTTTCTTCATTTAAAGTACTGCTGGATGAAGGGTACTTAAAAGTTGCCACAAATTCTTTTGCGAAGCGAAAAGCAGCAGATGCCATGAGCAGTGTGAACAGAGCCGGCGCAGCCGGCAATAAGGGAAGTGAAGAGGAAGATCCGGATACAGGAAAAAACGGCGGGAACAAAGCTGATGATTCGGCTGAGGATATGGCATGTGACAGCAGACTCCTTGCTGCATTGCAGAACCTGAAAAAAGGTGATATACTTTCTGTGGACAGCCTGAGCATCAAAGAGGGTGAGACATCACCACCGAAGCGTTACAACTCCGGTTCTATGATTCTTGCAATGGAGAATGCAGGTCAGCTGATTGAGGACGAAGAGCTTCGTGCCCAGATTAAAAGCTGCGGAATCGGAACCAGTGCCACCAGAGCGGAAATTCTTAAGAAACTGTGCAATATCAAATATCTGGCACTCAATAAGAAAACCCAGGTGATCACTCCAACCCTTCTTGGAGAGATGATCTTTGATGTGGTAAACTGCTCCATCAGACAGCTTCTGAACCCGGAACTGACTGCAAGCTGGGAAAAAGGACTGAATTATGTGGCAGAGGGCAGTATTACAGAACAGGAATATATGGATAAGCTGGAACATTTTGTGCGCCTTCGCACCAGACAGGTGGAGGACAGCAATATCCAGCCATATCTGAGACAGTTCTTTGATGCTGCAGCAGTGAATTATAAGGGTTCATCTGAAAAAAACAGTGCGAAAACAACAGGCAGATCAACGTCCGCAGCGGGACGATCACGTACATGCAGAAAGCAGTCTGCTTCAAAGTAGTGTGCATTTGTGACAGATAAAAGAAAACATGTCATCATAGCGAGAGAAAAGAGGAAAATATTATGTTAAAAGATTTTACAATTTCAAACCTTCTGGATCTGAACGAAACAATCGCAAAGGATTTATTTGAAGGAAAAACATATCCATGGGAAGTATTACCGGAGATCGGAGATTTCATTCTGAAACTGGGACAGACCTTAAGTGAAGAAGAATACGACCACCCGTCAGAAGATGTATGGATCGCCAAGAGTGCCAAAGTGGCACCTACAGCCTGCATCAACGGTCCGGTCATCATAGGTAAAGAAGCAGAAGTACGCCACTGTGCATTTATACGCGGAAAAGCAATTGTAGGTGAGGGTGCAGTAGTAGGTAATTCTACGGAATTAAAGAATGCGGTACTTTTCAACAAGGTACAGGTTCCGCACTACAATTATGTAGGCGATGCAGTTCTCGGCTACAAATCCCATATGGGTGCAGGTTCCATCTGTTCCAATGTAAAATCTGACAAGAAACTGGTAGTTGTAAAAGACGGTGACGAGAAGATTGAAACAGGTCTGAAGAAATTCGGCGCAATGCTTGGAGATAACGTAGAAGTGGGATGCGGTTCCGTATTAAATCCCGGAACTGTGATCGGACGCTGCTGCAACATTTATCCACTTTCCTCAGTAAGAGGCTGCGTACCTGCAAATCACATTTATAAGTCAAAAACAGAAGTTGCAGAAAAGAAATGATTTAACCGAATCAAGTAGCGAAGCGGATTGCGAATATCCGTTTGACAAGGTATTTTTAGAAGATAATTCAAAGGATAGAAGAGGCAGGTTGTATGAAGGATATTATTTCAGTCATACAGCCTGCCCTTTTATATTTTTGTCTGTCAGATACGGAAGATATCTGTTGTAACTGATATTACATATGAAATAAAAGTTTTCTCAGGATTACCAGAATGGTAATGTGCACCGGATAAAACCAGTAAAAAACATATTTCAGAAATTTTCCTTTTACAAATCCACGTTCACCATTGTACATGTTAATGGAAAGAAAAGCAAAGCAGGCTTTCCATTCATAGTAAAGCCAGCAGCTTCCGATGATCGCCTGGGCGGTTTTATCGTTGCGGAACCAGTACATGATCAGCAGGAATACAAATCCCCGCCATCCGTAATCTGCCTTCAGAAACACAGAGACAGTCAGCAGTGCCAGCACGCAGACAAGCTGCATTTTCTGATTATCCCAGAAGTATTCCAGGGCACAGAATGCCAGGTATCCCAGAAACAGGGTGAAAAATACATTCTGTTTCTCATATCTCCAAGTGTTGGTAAACATAAAGTTCCATGGAATCTCAGAGATACATGCAAATAGAAACAGATTCAGGCCATATTTCTTACGGTTATGTGTATGCAGAAATCCTTCCACTAACAGAAAACAGAAAATTGGAAAAGCGGCCCTGCCGATATCCCGGAAAATCCGATACCAGCTGTAATCCACGCCTCCGAAACTGAAAAGGGTTGCGGTTGTGGCAGGATAATTATACAGGATCATTAAGCCTGTATGGTCAATCAGCATCAGGATGATAGCGATTAATTTTAAAGCGCTTCCGCTCAGAACCTGAAATTTTGCAGGGAGAAAGGAAGCAGGTAACTTTGTTGTCATAATAGAAATCCCTTCATTAATAGAAATTAGAACTATTTTACCACAAAAAAATCAAAGATGGTTAAAAATTTTACAATTTATGACTGGACGAATCAGCACTTTTGTGAGAAAATAACACTAGGTTGTTAGGCATACTCCTCTGAAGTCATTCAGCAGACATCAGAGTTTTACCCTGTGCAGTTCATTCAGCAGTTCTGTACAGCGGAGAGTATAACAACATGAAGTTAATCTATACTTGAAAGGAGTTTTACAATGATTTATTCACGCGAAGTAGAAGAAATGTGCCCAGTTGCACAGGGCGTTCATCATGGCGCCGCTCCAATCCCAGAAGAAGCTAAATGGGTACAGGCAAAAGAAGTCAAAGATATTTCCGGTCTTACACACGGTGTTGGCTGGTGTGCACCACAGCAGGGTGCCTGCAAGCTTACATTAAATGTTAAAGAGGGTATCATCCAGGAAGCACTGGTTGAGACTATCGGATGTTCAGGTATGACTCACTCTGCAGCTATGGCTTCCGAGATTCTTCCGGGACTTACAGTTATGGAGGCACTGAACACTGACTTAGTTTGTGATGCGATTAACACAGCTATGAGAGAACTTTTCCTTCAGATCGTTTACGGACGTACACAGTCTGCATTCTCAGAAGAAGGACTTCCAGTAGGTGCTGGACTTGAAGACCTTGGTAAAGGACTTCGCTCTCAGGTTGGTACAATGTATGGAACTCTGAAAAAAGGACCTCGTTACCTTGAAATGGCAGAAGGTTATGTAACAGGTATTGCTCTTGATGCAGATGATGAGATCATCGGATATCAGTTCGTAAGCCTTGGAAAAATGACTGATTTCATCAAAAAAGGCGATGACCCGAATACTGCATGGGAAAAAGCAAAAGGTCAGTACGGCCGTGTTGCAGACGCTGTTAAAATTATCGACCCAAGAAAAGAATAATTTAGGAGGTAACAGGAAATGGCTTTATTTGAATCATATGAGAGACGAATTGACAAGATCAATTCTGTTTTAAACAGCTATGGCATTGCTTCTATCGAAGAAGCTGAGAAAATCACAAAAGACGCAGGTCTTAATGTATACGATCAGATCAAAGGCATTCAGCCGATCTGTTTCGAGAACGCTTGCTGGGCATACACAGTAGGTGCTGCAATCGCAATCAAAAAAGGATGCAAGAAAGCAGCAGATGCAGCAGCAGCTATCGGTGAAGGACTTCAGGCATTCTGTATTCCTGGATCCGTTGCTGATACACGTAAAGTAGGTCTTGGACATGGTAACCTTGGCAAGATGCTTCTTGAAGAAGAAACAGAGTGCTTCTGCTTCCTGGCTGGACATGAGTCCTTCGCAGCAGCTGAAGGTGCTATCGGTATCGCTGAGAAAGCTAACAAAGTTCGTCAGAAACCATTACGTGTTATCCTGAACGGTCTTGGAAAAGATGCTGCTCAGATCATCTCCCGTATCAACGGCTTTACATATGTAGAGACAGAATACGATCCATACAAGAACGAAGTTAAAGAAGTATTCAGAAAAGCATACTCCGAAGGACTTCGTGCAAAAGTTAACTGCTACGGCGCTAACAGCGTTCCGGAAGGTGTTGCTATCATGTGGAAAGAAGACGTTGACGTTTCTATCACAGGTAACTCCACAAACCCGACACGTTTCCAGCATCCGGTTGCAGGTACATACAAGAAAGAACGTCTTGAAGCAGGTAAGAAATACTTCTCAGTTGCTTCCGGTGGTGGTACAGGACGTACACTTCACCCGGACAACATGGCAGCAGGTCCAGCTTCCTACGGTATGACAGATACATTAGGACGTATGCACTCTGATGCACAGTTCGCTGGTTCTTCTTCTGTACCGGCTCACGTAGAGATGATGGGTCTCATCGGCGCTGGTAACAACCCGATGGTTGGTATGACAGTTGCAGTAGCTGTTTCCATTGAGGAAGCTGCTAAGGCTGGAAAGTTCTAATCAAACCTTTTTAATCAAAGAGTCAACAAACCTAGAAAGTACCGTAGTTCCAAGGGCTGCGGTACTTTTCTTAGTTTAGATCAAAAAATGAGAAAGTAATTTGAGACACGGTGAGAAGCCTTGAAAATGGCAAGATAGGCAAACAGGTAGGTAACAAGTAGGCAACAGAGCGAAGGAAACAAAAAGAAGAGCCGATCACAGGAAAAGAAATGCCGCAACCACAAGGGTTACGGCATTTTTTCTAGTGTGCCGAGCATGGCACTAATCTTACTGGTGAAAGTCCGGTCACGGGTATTTACCGCCAAGTGTAGTGAACCACAAGTCGGTACCAGTAATGGTATGGATGAAGGAAGTGGTGTAACAAAGTTCTTGAGCCTACGTACAGAAACTTGATAAGGCGATTAGGTGGGTAAGGTTGCTAGACAAACCAAAGCTCAAAAGGTAAACGTAAACCGAAGTTGTAAATCAAGAGGTTGTGGAACGAAAGATTAGCGTCTTACCTCGGGAGACCCTACTCACATACTGAAAGGTATGGTCGAAAAAGGTTTAGAGAGGGAGTCAGATGATGTCATAGTAGGCGAAAGCCGAAGGACTGAAACGATTTATAGTACGAATCGTTATGTTTAAAATAATACATGAGCCAGAAATCGAGTGGACAGGAAAAGTAGGAACGTAACCGAGGAATACTGTTTATACTTAGAGGGGTGTTATGTATGAATTTTAGGATAAGTCAGAGGAGTAACAACAATGGAATTGATTGAAGTGATCTTGTCAAAAGAAAATCTGAACAGAGCCTATAAAAAGGTAGTTGCTAATAAAGGTGCGAGTGGTGTTGATGGAGTTACTGTAGAAGAACTGGGAGATTATATAAGGGAGAACAGAGAGAAAATCGTTACATCTCTTAGAAACAGAACATATATACCGAAACCAGTCCGAAGAGTATACATTCCGAAAGACAATGGTAAGAAAAGACCATTGGGAATACCCACAGCACTTGACAGAACTATCCAGCAGGCAATAGCACAGCCTATATCTGATATTTATGAAGAGATATTCAGTGACTATAGTTATGGATTCAGAGCCGGAAGAAGTTGTCATGATGCCATTCGACAGGCATTGGAATACTTGAATGATGGGTATGAATGGGTAGTGGATATAGATATAGAACAGTTTTTCGACAAGGTAAATCACGACAAATTAATTCAGATACTAAGAGAACAAGTAAATGACAGTACCACATTAAATCTGATTCGGAAATATCTGAAAGCAGGTGTAATGGAAAACGGCTTGGAAAAAGCAACTATTACCGGTGTGCCGCAAGGAGGTCCTCTTTCAGTCGTATGTTCAAATGTCTACTTGGACAAGCTGGACAAAGAACTGGAACATAGAGGACTCCGCTTTACAAGGTATGCAGATGATGTATTAATTTTCACTAAAAGTGAAATGGCGGCTAACCGGGTGATGAACTCCATAAGTGATTGGCTGGAACGGAAACTATTTCTAAAAGTAAATGCAGCAAAAACGAAAGTAGTCAGACCGATGCGAAGCAAATACCTAGGATTCACATTTCTGAAAAACGGTGGAGAGTGGAAAGTAAAACCTACCAATGAAAAGAAAAAGAAGCTTAAAAAGAAGCTGAGTGAATATCTGAAGAGAGGGAAAGCAATAGCAAGACCTCTTGTGGTTACAATCAAGCGAGTAAATGAGATTGTGCGAGGATGGATTAATTACTTTAGAATCGGGTTGATGAAGCAATTTGTGGAAGAGCTTGGACAATGGCTAAGACACAAAATAAGAATGATAGTCATGAAGCAATGGAAGAAGCCGAAAACCATCTACAGAAACCTAAGTTATCTAAACAGGAAGAACCGAAACGGATTCAGTCAGGAAGATATTCATAAAGTTGCAAATTCAAGACTTGGGTGGTACAGAAGAAGTGGAATGAACGTGGTGAATTTCATTATCAGTAAAGATTTACTTGAAAATAGGATAAAAGATGGAGCTGGTCTGCTCAATCCCTTATCCTATTACTTAGCAAAAGTTGGAATATAAGTTGTAGAGCCGTATACGAGACCCGTACGTACGGTTCAATGGGAGGGGCGAAAATATTTATTTTCCCTCTACCCTATTTCTGATTAGAGGTCTAACCTACTTAACGTTTAGTTAAAATCAATAACCTCTTTCACGGCCTACTTACGATCTGTCAAATACGAAAAGTAAAATAATTATCGGACTAAGTTTAATTTCTTATCTTTAATTTCATAAATTACATCAGCCACATTTTCAAGTAACCGTTTGTCATGGGTGATAAACATGATCGTTCCTGCATATTCCTTCATTAGTATTTCCAAGGCCTCCAGGCTTGGTATGTCAAGGAAGTTGCTCGGTTCATCCATTAGTAGGATGTTATATCTACCCATAAGCATTTTAGCTAGCAATAATTTCATAATTTCACCACCGCTTAAAATAGATAAGCTTTTTCCAATATCGTTCTGTTTAAACCCCATGGATGCAAGCACGGAACGAATTTCTGAAACATTGTAATCACAATCCTCCTTCATAAACTCCAGGACTTTCTGATTACTGTTGTACTTGTAACCATTTTGTGCAAAGTATCCTATTTTTGCCTTAGGTGAAATAGAAATTCCATCTTCATAGTTTAAGATCATTTGGATTAAAGTTGTTTTTCCTGTTCCATTCCCACCAGTTAGAGCCACTTTTGCTCCAAGCGGAATTTGAAAAGATGCATCTTCAAACAATACCTTATCTCCAAATATTTTAGTAATATCCGTACCGACAATAGGATATGGATTATGGAGCTCCAATGCTTTACTTTGCCTGAAACGAATTCTGCGAATGTCTTCCGGAGCTTCTACATTTCCTAAGGCCGCAATCCGATGCTCTAGAGATTTAGCGGCATTATGCATCTTTTTTTCCTTACTTCCCATTGATTTCTGATGAGCCAAACGCCCTCCACGTTCCGTACTTTTTTTCTTTGAAGCACCTTTTGCCTTCTGTTCTATTTTACGAGCCTGTTTTCGCTTTTCCTCCGCAGCCCTTTCCAATCGGGCACGTTCGGTAACAAATTGCTCGTATTCTGCAACCTGGTTCTTGCGTTCTTCCTCTTTCTGACGAAGATAATCAGAATAGTTTCCCCAATACTCAGTGATTTTGCCATCTTTCAGTTCCCATATTTTATCTACTACCTCATCAAGAAAATAGCGGTCATGGCTAATAACTAACAGTGCACCTGTAAAATATTTTAGCTGTCCGACTAGAAAATCAATTCCTTCACGGTCTAAATGACTCGTAGGTTCATCCGCTAAAATACCATGAACCTGTGCCGATAAAGCTTGTGCTATTTTAAGCCTTGTTTCTTCACCGCCGCTCAAGGTTTGTATATCTAATTGCTTAACACCAAGCTTGCCTACAAGTGCAAAATCTTTTTCCTCCTGCAAGGTTACTTCGTCCAACTGAGGGATATAGGCAAGTTCACCCAGACGATTCATTTTACATCCTAGAGGAGTTAATTCGCCTAAAAGCACCTTGAATAAAGTGCTTTTTCCTGCACCATTTGCTCCTACTAAACCAATACGGTCATAATCATATACTTCTAAATTATCTATATCTAAAACATCGCGTCCTTTAAATTCCACACGAATGTCTTTTGCTTTTAATATCAATTCCATAACATTTTCCTCCTGTCTATAATCGCATGTTTTCATTTGCTTGTACGCAGGGAAAACCCTGCGATTTAAGCAGGAAGAATTACATGAAAATAAGATACATAAATATCCCTCCAATATTGTTTATTTTAAATCAAATTTTCTAATCTCAGTTATCATTGGGCAAACTATTGCAATGCAAATAATTAAAATACCTGATAGTAAAAACCAATGATTTACACCGATTCTATCAGCAAAGAATCCAGAAAGAATTAACCCAATTGGCATAGCAAGAGACATGATACTTCCAGTTAAAGAAAATACACGTCCTAAATATTCAGGCTTAATTTTCTCCTGAAAAAGAGCTGTTTGCACACCGCTGTAAAACGGAACCGAAAGCCCCATTATTGCACAGCAGACTACAAATATGAAAAATCCACTTTGGGGAAGTAATCCTGAAATGGTTAAGCTTATCCCCATCATAAAAATGGATGCCGTTATTAATAAGATTCGCTTTTGGTAATTCCCAAATAACCCTAATAATAGACCCCCTATCAACATACCAGAGGCATAAGCAATCTCCGTAATAGAAATATACATCGGTGTACCATTAAAATATTCCATAGTGATTAAAGGATATAAAGCATTTATGGGCATATAAACAAACATATATAATGTTCCAACGAGTAATAAAGCAAATAATCCTTTATTTTGCCGTAGTACAGCCATTCCTTCTTTCATTTCTCGTATGAAATTTGGTTTCAAACTTTGCACTTGATCACCCAGCTTAGGAATACGTACAATTGCTACCGTAATAGATGCAATCACAGCACCCAATACATCGATGGCAATAATAGCATTTAGTTCCCAAACGGAGTATAAGAGTGCTGCAACCGCCGGACTAACAATATAGCTTATAGACTGCAAAGACTGACTATAGCCTGCACATTTCGTAAGCTGTTCTTCTGGTACTAAAAGTGGCGTAACCGCATTGAGAGCCGGGGTGTGAAAAGCCGTTCCAATGCTACGGATAAACAATACTACCATAACCATCCAGATAGGTAGCTCCATATACAATGCAACAATAGCAAGCACTGCCCCAGCTGCTGCGATAATTAAATCAGCACCAATCATTATCTTCTTCCTATCATGACGATCCACTAATACACCAATAGCTGGTCCAAAGACCGCATAGGGTAAAAAACCTACTAGTGAAGCCATAGACAAGACTATCGCAGATCCTGTTTTCTCTGTAAGGTAAAAAATGATCGCCATTTGCAGGATGGCACTAGTGATTAATGATACTGCCTGCCCTGCCCATATTGTATAAAACTTAAGTTTCCAATTGTTGTATTTTTCCATTTATATTATCTCCTGCATATTATTTTGCTTGAATTTCTATTTTGAACAGCATTCTAGGCAATAAAAAATGCAGGCCAAAATCCACAATGTGGCTTTTGGTCTGCATACATACAATTTGGAAACATTCATATTAAAGACATAGTTAAATAAAGGTATAGTTAAATAACTTATATCTCACCGTAACTAATGAATGCTCAATATCGTATAAATAAGCACAACAAAAAAGCCTATCATCGGGGATAGATTCTGCTTTTTTTATTGCCAGCTTATCTTAAACGCATTGAGGCTGTCATAGTTTCGGTTCCTCCTAAACTCTTATTTGTATCAGCATATATTTTAACACAATAAGTTGTTTTAAGCAACGTTTAAAATTGAAAAAAGCCACGGACAGCGATAGCAAAATACGCAATACCGTCAATGGTCTCGATGAACAGTGCAAGCACTGCCATTGACGGTATTTCTTTATTTTGCTTATGAGCAGACAAGGGCAGTAAGCCAAAAGCTGGCTTACCGCCCCAATCACTCATTCTGTTATGCGTAGATAATCTCGCTGTAAATGATTTCTCTAACTCTGGACTGAATTTCATTCATTTTCTGTACCCACAGCATAGCATTATCTGCTTTCAGTTTCTCGGTCACATTTTCCTGCTCTGCAATTTGCTTTGTCAGCAGGAGCAAACGCTCCTGTGCCTGTCTGTCAATATCTGCAAGGTAGGAGTTTAGTGTACCCTCAATCAGCATTGTGGTATAGAGGAACTGCTTATGCTCCTTTAGATACTGCTTGTGGCGCTGTCCCCACAAACCGATAGGCTGTGTTTCTTCTTCGGAAAGTATCAGACAAGGGATATAATAATCTCCCTGCAATTCATACCATAAACCGTTGCTTTCATCAAAAATGTACTTGTCCATATAATAAATCCTCCAGTATAATATATTCGCACATACGTCACAGTTCTCCGATTGCCACATTCTCTTATATCTTGTTATCAGATTTTCTTGCCCTTGTGTTTGCCCTTATCAGCTTCCAAGGGAAGAATAAACGTAAGTGAAATCGTATAATAAGTTAAGGTGAGCATTTTGCGATAAACCCTTTATTTTCAAGGCTTTCGGAGGATTTTATTAAAACCCTGTGAGGGTTAATAACCACTTATAAAAATGTGGTTTTCAAATTGCAGTTTGTATAACTGGCAACCCAATCACAATTAAATCTTCACAGCTTTGCTAAGCAGGAAATCTGAAATGATATGCTCCCTTTATGAGAGACAGTAAAATAATAAACTGTCATCACGAAGAGAGCATATCTAAAGATTTCCTGCTTTTTTTATTTTATTAAAAAAATTATAATTCTGCAGAAAGTTCATGCATCCAGAAGGACGCAGCATCATATTCTCTTGGTTCAGATAATACTGGAACGGTGAGGACATCGATTGGTACGTAAAGTATTTTAGCCATTTTAGCAAGGATTTCATCACGAGGCTTTCTTGCATCTGCTTCATATTGTGCAATTCTGACATCAGCAGAATCTTCCGGAAAGCCAAGTGCAATACCTAGTTCTTTTTGTGTGAGATGATTTTTCTGTCTCAAATGTTTTAATTTTCTTCCAAACGTAATCATAATAGAAAATCCTTTCTGTAAGTTATTTTGATTGTGCGAGGTGTCAAATGATATATCATTCGGCACCTCTGGTTTTATGATCTTTATTCCCCGGTACTTCCGAAAGCACCAATATCTCTTGCTTCTCCGAGATCCAGAACAAAGTCGGCAATTAGAACGGGAGTGATAACCAGTTGCCCTACACGGGTATCTTTGCTGAGTATTTGGGATTCTGAACTAACATTGCTGATAATGGCATGAATTTCGCCACGATATCCGGAATCAATAGGCGGAAGTTCGCAGACCAATCCTTTTGCAGCCATGCTGCTTCTTGGAAAGACATAACCGGCATATCCATCCGGAATCATGAGCCCAAATCCTAAGGGAATTCTTGCAATCTCTCCTGGCTTTAATGTGCAGTCATAAGGCATATACACATCGGCGCCGGCATCGTTTTCATGAGGTCGGAAGGGATAATGATCTTTCTCTAACCCAAAGTCGATCAATTTAATCTTCATAAACAGCTTCCCTCCCTTCTACGAGCAGAGGATAATCTGCTCTCATTATTTCTAATGGAGACCAGTCTTTTGGGATGGGGATTCCACAGGACATAGCACCTTCTTCACAACATCCCCTTTGGCAGAAAGGACCGGTCAGCTTCGGTGAAAATAACACCGGATCGAATTCATATAGTTTCTGCCAGATGTCCAACATTACAATTCTTGTTTCGTCGGTATTTCTTCTGCAGATACGCTGACTGATCATATGTTTCCACTCATAAGGTGTAGCACAGATGATCAGAATATTTCTTAAAGCATGGGGGAGGGCATAGCCGGCAGAATCATGATGAAATCCCAAAGAACACAATTCCTGATAACATCTGAGATCCGATAAGCAGCTTTGCAGATAGAGATCAATGTATCTCTGTTCGGAAAAAAGGATTTCATATGGAATCGCAAATGCAGCTTTTTCTGAATAGTTGCTATATTGCAGAGATGCACTCATGAATTTCACTTCGTTTTGATGACGAGTGATCTGTGCAAGAAAACGTCTGCTTGCCCCTACAATCGCAACGGTGATCACCGTAAATTTTTGTACGGTTGGATGAGGTAGACTGGCAATCCGGTCTACGGTTTTATCCGTAAAAGATTTCTGATAAAGAGCCATAAGATCACCCATGTTTTGAATGCAATGCCCCTGTTGGGTAAGCCTTGCTGCGAATACCATGTTTTGAGCTGCTTTCTGAATGGTATAACTATTTAAAATCTTTGTCTCAATGTGATCCATAGGCTTGTTCCTCCTTTATCAATGCTTTCAGCAGAATGAGATAGTTGATGCAGTCTGTGATCTTCTCATCCCATTGTTCTAAGTCAAATTGGAGCAGAGAAGAGTAACACATATCATAGAGAGATACGACATGCTTCGACATCATTCCGGCCAGAGCAGCCTTAGGTGTGCATCCCTGTAATGAGGCAGCGATTTTAAATGCACTCAGGCGATCAATGCGGTCTCCTGTGTATTCTTTCTTCTTGTGTGCCAGCACATCGGCACATTTTCGATATTGTTGTTCAAGGACAACATTAAATTCATTTTGTGTCATATTGTAATTCCTCCTTCGTAAAATGATTTATAATTCGGGTTCCTGTGTCTTTTGCTTTTTGGGAACCTGGTTGTGGAGAATTGCTTCCACATTTTTGTCTACGGTTCTTAAATCTTGTGTCAGATCCTTTAGAGATCGGATGGATGATTTTTGCTGGTCGATCTGTTCCTGCAAGCTGGCTTTTTGTTCCTTCAATGTTTTGATAGGAAGCATCTTTCCATCGGGATAAAAAGATTTCAGCCAGTCACGGGCTTCTTCATATGCTTGAATTTCAGCGGTGTGTTCCTTTCGGAATCTGCCTTTGTTTTTCGCTTTTAAAAATTCGGTATAGATTGCTTTCTGTGCAAAATATTGTCCGGTATAATGGATCTGACGGTTGATGTTTTTCAAATCTGCATTCATTTCCATAAGCTGATCTGTTGCCTGATCTAACTGTTTTTGAGATTCGGAAAAGGCATTTTTTAATTCGGTTTGGGTATTGTATCCATGTTCTTGCACATAGATAATGGTATTTGCCATTTCCTGAAGATTGGATATTTTTACCCGATGAGCATATCCGGGACTTTGCATTGCTTTCACATTTTTCTGAAGATCCACCACCAACCGTAAATGCGATCTGACATAAAGAATGGTTATCGGATCTTTTCGTAAGAAGAGCTGTTCTAAATGTTCTTTGCCGTATTGAGTTCCCAAAGCCTTCTCTGTAATCCGTTTGTCCCGATCCGGATGGAGATAACGATATCTTCCTCTTTCTTCAATAACGGAAATTTGATATTTTTCAAAAAGCAGAGATTGGAATTCCTGAAAGCTTTTAGAATGCGAGCTGCACTCTTCGATGGCATTTCGGAGTTCCTGCTTCTGTGTCTGAAACATTGTGGCAGTTGGTTTCAACCCATCTGCAATGATTTTTTTGTTTGTCTCTTCTAATTTTTTCTGTCCGGATTTTTGCGCCATATATTCAGCCTGTGTGATTTTTGTTTCAGCCGGAGAGAGAAGATCAACCTGATGAAGTCCCTCTTGGATGCACATATCCATAATTTCCTTTTTGAAATAATTCAGGAATTTATTTGTGGATCGGTGCTTGTATCCGGCAATTTCTTCATGGGGCTTATCCATGTAACTCTGCCTTCTGACAGCTTCCTTACGGACGCTGTTGATCACAATATGCGTATGGATATTGCCAGAACCATTGTGACCATCGGTATGTGTCACGATAAGAGCCTGATATCCCGGAAAAATTTTCTTTGCAAGTTCTAAAGACAGAGCCTGTGCTTTTTCTCCCGTCAGATCACATTCAATAGCATCGGCAGGATCATAACTGATGATATAGTGATGACTTTTGATTTCAGATCTGTTTCGGTTCTTTTTAAAATGTTCATTACATTCGTAGCATTCAACATCAAAAGTATCGGGATTACAGTTTAGACCATCCACATATAATTCATCTCTTCGCAGTGGCCGATTAAATTCATCGAGAATCATTTTTCCGGTTGATTCATCATGCTGGAAGATGAGATAATTCAGAGCATCTGAATAGTTTGCATTCCGACTTTTAATATGTTTCACTATTGCCACGATAATCACCTATCATTTTTAGCAGGTCCTTTTTTAACCTATAGAGGTCGTAAAGGCATTGTTGGATTTCGTTTGTTACAGATTTAGAGTACGATCCTCCTGTATTGAAATATTTTGCGATCTGATTAAGATTAGAGCCGATTTTTCCATACTCTGCTAAAAGCATTTTTATTGTCTTACTTTCAATTACAACTTCATAGCGTATTACCATTTTGTGATCTAAAATCAGGTTTCTCAGATAATCAGAACGGGATAATTTCGCCTGAGAAGCGGCATGATTGACTAACTCTAATTCAATGTCACTTAATCTTAAACAGATGATATTAGAGTGTTTCATTTCATTTCTTTTTTTCTTTGGTGCCATGTTCCTCCTTTCTTAATTTGGCACTTCCAACTTTATGGCACTCCACAAGAAATATCAGCTGTCCCTTCTGATACTTCCTGGTGTTGCGTACACATTTTTATTGATGGAAGCCAATCTGACATTTTGCAAATTGTCAGTATCGAGGGTATGGGGAGCGAAATCCACATCAAGATAAAACTCAAAGTAATAGGAAAGCCAAAATGGCGATACCGTATTACTGAGTGGATCTTGCTCTTGAAAGATTAACCCTCTCATATAACGAAATGCTCAGAGGGAAAAATACAGGGCGAGATAGAAAAAAAGTTAAAAAATTGATATACTACTATTTAGAATTAATCAAAAAAAGAGTTACTAACGGGCAAATAGCGTTTTTTGTTTTGTATGGTAAGTGTATTTAATAAGGGGGATAAAATGTTTGAAAATCAAATTGCAACACTAACAACGATTTTAAAGGATAAAGATATTCATAATTATATGGGGATACATTTTGGAATATTATTAAAGCTGTCTCGCTAGGTGATATAGGTGCATTGCTCGATTCCAGCATAGATATAAAAAATATGCTTTTCCATGCACCATCAGTTTTGTTTTGGGACAAAATGCAGAGATATATGTTCGGTACATTTAGGAATTATGCTGAACAAGTAAAGATGGCGGGAAAATTTAATGAGGAAAATATGGATTATGAAAAAATTTGTAAAAAAGGCAGATTCATCTTATCAATGAAATTAATGATGATAAAAAAGTTGATTATTTTGCTCAACTTACTAGGTGCTATCTCTTAACTGAAATGGAAAATGCTTTGTATTATAAACTTGCAAGATTTTTAATTATGTGTACACCTGAAGAACTAGATTATATCGCTTCTTTTGATTATGAGGAAACAACGAATCTAACTGCTATGGTTTCGTCGTTGTATCAATATGGTTTGTTTGAACAACAGGAACGGAAAAATGGTGGTGTAGATTATGTACTTTCTGGATTTGCAAAAGCATTGAAAAATAATAGTTTAAATTTTAATGAAGGAATTAGTGGAAGAGATCGGATAGTCTCTTATTCTCAAATATCTCCTCTTAGCATCTCAGAGCCAATGACATGGGAAGATCTTGACGATGTGTTTAGTGAGAATGAAATTGTAATTGATGGAAACGGATCACGGAAATAAGATGATGATAAAAGATTTTGTGGAGAAGAACGCACAAAAAATAAATTAGAATACATATTATTTCTAACTGTACAATATAAAAGTGGAATTTGAATATATGGATACAAATTGAAAATGACAGAATTTGAAACTTGAGGAGAGATATTTTATGAAAACAGAAAGAACAGATGAGTTGTACAAGTTTTTACTTACCAAAGGATATCCGAAAGAACTTTGTTCAGAAATAGCTTACAATATTTTGAATACTGATTATACGGCGACTAGAATGTTAGGATACTTGTATCGTTACACGGAACCTAGAATAGAAGATGTAATAGATGAAATGATAGCAATTTTAAGTGACCGGGAAGAATTCATAAAGAAAAAAGAAATGGAACAGGCACGGGCTGTTATAAACGAGATTTATAGAAATGGGTTGTGATATAAAATATGAAAATAAAATAATTCAATATGAATATTAGTAATTTGTAACGATAGTTGTCGAAGAAAAGCCTTCGGCAACTATTTTTTTAACTTTTTTTCATAATCACCCTGTAAAATCCATTGATTTCCTTTCGTTATATGAGAAGACAAATTTGTTTTCTTTCTTATTTATAAATGGAAAGGAGTTTTGTGAAATGGGTTTTGCAAGAAAAGATGTGGAAGCTACTAAGAAAATGGAAAAGAAGTTCGTGAGATATCCAGAAGGTGCGGAGAAATATAGTTTGGGATTAACAAAATTTCAGGCATTAGCAAAAGAGGCGAAAGCAGTCTATAAAATTGATAAAGTAGCTTTAGTTAATTGTGAGATATTTGAAAAATATTTGGAAACATTCCGAGAGTATTAAAATTTTAAGAGAGAAAATAAGAGAGAAGAACTTCTATAATTTTCTGCATTTTTAATTGACTTTATGTCATACGGAAAGTATAATGTTGGTATAGGAGGTATAAGAGCTGAAATGAAAAAGATGGGAAGACCAAAATCAGACAATGCAAAGAAGAAAGTATTAAGCATTCGTGTTCCTGATCAACTATATTCCCAGATGCTTGCATACGCCGAACAACATAAAATGAATACAACGGACATTGTCCTAAAAGGGGTAGAGATGCTTTTATCCGAGCAGGAAAAATAGTGAGTGCTTCTCTCTTAAGAGGAGGAAACTATTATGGCGAAAGTCAGAAAAGATTTGCGAGGAAGATCTTTACGCAAAGGAGAAGTACAAAGATCATCAGATAAAAGATACATGTACACCTATACAGATCCGATGGGAAGACGTAAATTTATATATGCTAACGATTTGGCAGAACTAAGAGAGAAAGAAGCTAAACTGATGAAGGATCAGTTGGACGGATTGGATCTCTATGTTGCTGGCAAGGCAAGTGTGAATGATACGTTTGATCGGTATATGTCCACGAAGTATAATTTGCGTGAATCTACAAAAAGTTCATATTTATATACGTACGATCATTATGTACGTGATACCTTTGGGAAAAAACGGATTGCAGATATAAAGTATTCTGATGTGTTGCAGTTTTATTATTATCTTCTTAATGAAGTAAAAATTGCATTAGGGACTTTAGATACTGTTCACTGCTTGCTCCATCCAACATTTCAGTTGGCAGTACGGGATGAGATTATACGAAATAATCCTACTGATGGAGTAATGAAAGAAATCAGCAGAGAATCCAGTAAGAACAGAGGAATTAGACATGCATTGACAGTAGAGCAGCAAAGAGCATTTATGGAATATATTGCGAACCATCCGATATATTATCATTGGTGGCCTATGTTTACGGTGTTGCTTGGAACAGGGTGTAGAATTGGTGAGGCATTAGGGCTTCGATGGCAAGACCTGGATTATGACAAAAGAACAATCAATATAAATCACAGTTTGAGTTATTATCAAAAACCAGAGAGCAACAAAAGTGTATTGAGAATATCTAAACCCAAAACGGAAGCGGGAATTCGTACAATTCCAATGTTGGATATTGTGAAAGATGCTTTTGAAATGCTTTATGAAGAACAACTGGAAAATGGCTTTAATGAAACAGAAATTGATGGAATGTCAGGATTTATTTTTTGTAATCGTTTTGGAATGGTTCCAAATCCACAAACAGTCAATCATACGATTAAGCGTATAGCGAATAGTTATAATGCGGATGAAGTGGTGCGAGCTAAGAAAGAACGGAGAAATCCTATTATATTACCTAATTTTTCTTGCCATCATCTGAGGCATACTTTTTGTACACGACTTTGCGAAAATGAAACAAATTTAAAAGTTATTCAATCCATTATGGGACATAGAAACATTGAAACAACGATGGACATTTATGCGGAAGCAACAGAAGAAAAGAAACAAGAGTCATTCGAGAATTTAGCAGCAAAATTAGATATTTTTTGAGAAGTGCTTAGTAAAACGGATGACAACAATTTGTTTGGTTTACAGCAAATTGACAACAAAGACAATTCAATAATGACGAATAGTGAAGTAATTATAAGGTTTATAAATTTAGAAAATATAGTACAGTGACGCATCCCGAAGAATCATGAAGAAAACGTGAAATCTTTCCCGACAATGAAGTCACAGGGCGCTGCTAAGAACGAAGCAAACAACGCTGCACAGTCAACTCCAGTAGCTGCAAAAGTAGTTGTTCCGGTAGAAGAAACAGCTGCACCGGCGAAGGTTGAGATCGATTTCTCTAATGTAGAAGTAGAGCCATTATTTGAAGACATGGTAGACTTCGAAACATTCAGCAAATCAGATTTCCGTGCAGTAAAAGTAAAAGAATGTGAAGCAGTTCCAAAATCTAAGAAACTTCTGAAGTTCGTATTAGACGACGGAAGTGGCGAAAATCGCGTGATTTTAAGCGGAATTCACGATTATTACGAGCCAGAATTCTTAGTAGGAAAGACATTGCTTGCAATCACAAACCTTCCACCACGTAAGATGATGGGAATTGATTCTTGCGGTATGATCATCTCCGCTACACACCTTGTAGAAGGAAGAGAAGGACTCAATGTTCTGATTCTGGATGATAAGATTCCGGCAGGAGCGAAGTTGTACTAAGAAAGTAAGGAATCTTCACAATTTGACAACAAAAATTCTTTTTGACAACAATTTGACAACAAATTTGTATTCAAACATGAATCATCATGAAGAATGGTGATTAGTTGTCAGTAATACTACTCCAACAATATGAATTGTTGAGGGCACTTTTTGAAAGAAAAATCTTTCAGAGAGTGCCCATTTTTTTATTCATTAACAATGTTCGTTGTGGTCGAATAAAAGGTGAAAGGGGAAACAGATTTGAAAACAGAAAATATGTATTATAACCAGCAGAAGCGTTCAGAGGTAAAAGAAGAAGCACGCAGACTTAGAAGAAAATTTCTTCGTTATCAACAAGCTGAAATTGTATATAGTTTGTCACATAAAAAATTGATGGAACTAGCAAATGATGCAGGAGCGATTTACAGAAAGGTTTGAAAGCAGAACTTGGTTCTGACCGATTGCTTGGAGTTCCGCTTGAAACATACATAGCTTCAGAGAAGTTGGCTATTGAGTCAGGAAGTGCTGACAAGAATATAGAAATAATGAAAGCATATATGTGCAAGCAAAGAGGAATAAGGCTGATTTAAACTGCCGATGAAAGGCACAGAACTGGATTATGCCAATAATTTAAAGAAAGCTTTTCAGAGCGTATGCAAATGCTAATATAAGAATGTAGGAAATATGGCATATAAAAATGTCGGGAAAACCTACATTCTTATTTTGTATTTTTTAGGTGTATTGTTACACTTCCTTATGGAGGTGAACACTGCATGAAAAATAATCTTAAAGGAGAACTGGCAGTTATGGATAGTCTTGATATCAAGCCCAACTATGCATGCTCTGGGAAGAAAGTATGGTATGGACTGGAGGACAGTTAAAAAATACCACAATGGTTATGAAGGGAGGTCTGATAAGCGAAACAAGGGAAGTAAATTAGATGAATACAGGAATGAAATAAAAGACAAACTGGCTATCAAAAGAATTACTGTTCAGGGGGTATATCAGTTCATGTTAAAGAAATATGGTGTAAACCGAATAGGTTAGGTAAGCTCCAGAGCATGACCGATGAGGAATTTGCAGAAATTTCTTTGGAAGCGGCAGAATGAATGGGAGTCGGTACTAGCAAAATTCGACACCACATGATATAATGTTTTTCAGTCAGATTAGAGCAGTAGGGATAGCCTGTAATCCGTTAATAAACTTAACGCTTTATAAGTTTCCGATTGTGCAACCGTTGGATACTCCAATATCCTTCGGTTTTCTAATCTGATTATAAACCAGCCTTGCGGATTTTGCAAGAGGTTTAGGATAGGGGCGCCTTGCGCACCTTTATTTTTTGCCAATTTACAGGTTCGGAGTATCTTTTTCTCCTGTTGTTCCTGTGTCGGATCGGGCTGCGTCCGTCCGAGATACTGATTGAGATTTTCCTGTTTCCGTTTCAGCTCACGCACTTTATAAAGATATGAAAAATAAGAATGGGCAGATTGAAGATTCTGTAACTACAGATGAAAGCATGAAACTGACTATAAGTTGTAAGAAAAATATTTTTGACATTGAACATCTGGAATTTCAATATCTCGAAAATGTTCCGGTTCTGCAGGACATAAACCTTACAATTGACCACAGACCAACTGCGATCATCGGTCAGAACGGCGCAGGAAAAACGACTCTTGTAAAGCTGTTAAAAGGTCTGTTAAAGCCGGTGGGCGGCAGCATCTACTACGGTGGTAGCGACATGGTAGAAAAGACCGTTGCAATGTTGGCAGGGGAGATCGGTTACGTATTCCAGAATCTGGATGACCAGATTTTCAAATATCATGTGATCGTGGAGTAAATTCTTGGAGAGTCAAGGCAATAATCGCAATGTTATAGAAAATATATGCAATGTACACTGAAAAAGTTCAATGCTAAAATCCACTTAAAATCATGATTTGAAAATGTTAAACAATGTTTTTAGGAGGAATTACAATGAACGAAGCAACGAAATATAACCGTGCGAAAACATGGCAGATCGCATTGTTTGCATTAAATATGATGTCAACAAATATGTATCTGTTTTTAATGATGTATGTATCTTACTATGCAAATGGAATTTTAGGAATGTCTGTAGTATTTGTATCTACACTGGCAACTGCTATGCGAATTTTTGATGGATTTACAGATCCGATCATTGGATGGCTGATCGATCATACCAATGGACGTTTTGGAAAATTCCGCCCATTCCTTGTTGTCGGCAATGCGCTTCTTGCATTAAGCATGATCTTATTATATAAGACCACGCATTTAGTTCCGGAAGCACTCCAGATCCCATATTTTATTGTTGTGTATGCACTTTACATTATTGGTTATACCGTTCAGGGAACAGTCACAACTTCTGCACAGACTTTACTTACAAACGATCCAAAACAGAGACCGATTTACGGTTTCTTTACAGGCTTTTTTATGCTGTTCTTACAGACCGGAATTATAATGCTTGTTTCCAATTACCTTGTTCCGAAATATGGCGGAATGACACTTGAATTCTTCAGTGAGATCATTGTCTGGGTAATTGCAATTGCTTTTGTATTAATGATCTGCTCACTGATTGCCATTGCTCCAAAAGATAAACCGGTATACTACAACAGCATGGTAAAAAATAAGGAAGAAAAAGTCAGCTTCAAAACTTATTGGGAAGTATTAAAACACAACAGAGCACTTCAGATGTTAGTTATTTCCGAGTCTACAGATAAACTTGCATCAAGTATTGCAGGAAATTCCATCGTAGGTGTTATGATTTATGGAATTATTATTGGTGACTATGCAGTAATGGGAAGATTGTCTGCTATCACAATGATTCCAAACATTATTTTACTTGTAATAGGTATTATGGGAGCAAGACAAGCCGGACAGAAAAAGACGTATGTAGCGACTGTATATGGATGTATTGCTGTTCAGCTCGCAATTACACTGCTTCTGATTTTTGGTGATCCAACGAAGATTGATTTGAAGTCCTTTGGATTTATGAATATTGCATTTGTAGTTCTTATTATTGCATTGAATGGAATTCGTAATATCGGAAGTAATATGATGATTCCAATGATGGCAGACTGCACCGATTATGAAGTGTATAGAAGTGGACATTATGTGCCGGGACTAATTGCAACCGTATACTCCTTTATTGATAAACTTATTTCATCATTTGCAACTACAGCTGTTGGAGCATTTGTAGCTGTCATAGGATATAAAAATTCAGTGCCACAGGTGGGAGATGCAAGCACACCTGAAATTCTGATGATCACAATTTTATTATTCTGTGGCATGCCGATTTTGGGATGGATTGCTTCTATTATTGCAATGAAGTTCTATCCATTGACTGGTGAAAAAATGAAGGAGATTGAGGACAGCATTGCTGAAACACAGCAGAAAAATGCTGTAAAGGCATAATTATGAGAGACGAAAATAAAAATATAATTCCATTGTGGGGACCATATTCGAAAAAGTATATGGGTATTTCAAGAATTATGAAGGAGAGTGCTGTTCCAGGAGCAAGATTTGATTTTGTGATACATCCGACATATGCGAACAGCAATGTACCGGCTCCAAACGTTACAATCCCATCTGAGTATCATCCGTGGGATTGTGATAGTAATGGAAAATATTATAGATATCGCTATGAGCTTCTTTGGAAAGATAAGTTATATGCAGACGTAGATTTCTTTGAGATTGAGGAGGAAACCTGGGGAATCCGGGTTTCCTTCCATAATAATACGGATAAAAACCAGAATTGCCTTATCAATTATTTTGCCGCAGAGGAATATCCGAAAAGCAGAGTATACACGAAAAAAGTACCGGAAAAAAAGTGATGCGTGGAATGCTGTCGATTATGAAAATTTGGAGTTTGGAAAAGCAGTTCCATGGGAACACCTGAATCTGGATGCCATGAAAAAGGGAGAGATTCTGGTCGATGGATTTACGGATGACAATGGATTGGGAATGTCCTACTATGCACTCTTTATGCGTTATCTTGGATTGAAAGCGTTTGGCGGCAATCAGGGCGACAAAGTTTCTTATCAGGTAAAATTAAAGGAATCGTATCAGGATGCAGTGTTAGCGATAAGATATCGTACATTGCAGGATGAGGGAGATGTAATTTTTCAAAGCAATGTTGGAACAATCCATTTTGCTGCAACAAAAGAGAGTGGAATCTGCTATGTTCCAATCGGAAAGATTTCAGATAAAGAGTTCATCTTTAAAATGGAAGCTTTCAGCGAACAGAGTAATGGAATAATGCTTGATTTTTTATGTGTTTGTGAAAAATCAGACAAAAAGGAAGTCGGAATAACAGAAGAGGCTCGTAATGTAATCCCAAAAGTTGAGTGCGAGAATGATCATATAAAATATCAGTACAACTATAAGGAAAATCCAATATATCTTAGCATTTTAAGCAAGCGTGTCAGAAGCAGAAAATTGTATTCGGGCTGTATTGAGGATGCATTAGTATCACGCCTTGCAAATTCAGATGCCACTTATGATAATCTGACGAGAAGTTTTTCGGGTGCATTTCAGGATAAACATTCGGATGAAGGCTTTTATCATATTAATGTTGCAGAAGCGTTATTTGTTCCCGGAAAAAGTGTCAGAACGGAATATGCATACATCAGTACAAAAGAACGTAATTATTCAAAAGCTGAATTAGAAATTTTCTGGAAACAATGCAGAAGCATTGTAAAAAAAGAAAATTGTGCCAATGAAGAGGGAAACCCATTTGAATTTACAGGACGGATGATGAAATCTGCATTATATAGTAATATTGTGTATCCAATCAGGCGGCATGGTGAATACATTGCGCATTATACACCGGGAAAAAGATGGGACAGTCTGTATACGTGGGATTCCGGATTTATTGGACTTGGAATGTTAGATTATTCCTCAAAACTTGCAGAATATGTAATGGACACTTACTTATCCGAACCAGATAATACAGATTTCGCATTTGTGGCACATGGTTCACTTGTCCCAACACAGTTTTATTTGTATTACGAGATATTAAATCGGGCGGATGCAAAGAACGGGAAAATTTGAAGAAATACTATCCGATGTTTTTACGTTACTATCGTTATATGGCTGGCAGGACGGAAGGATCCACAATGTCAAGACTTGGAAATGGTCTTCTGACAGTATATGACTATTTTTACAATGCAAGTGGAATGGACGATTATCCACCGCAGGTGGAGTTACATCGAAAGAATATGGAACAGGTAGTATCACCGGTCTGCAGTAATGTACATTTTATCCGTATTGCAAAATTTTATGAAACAGATTTCAATGGCATTTGGATATGAGGAGAATCTGCCGGAATTTGAGCGGGATATTGAACGTGTAAAGAACGCATTGCTGGCATATGCATGGGATGAAGAGAGCGGATATTTTGGCTATGCTGTGCAGGGGCAGGAGGGAGTCCATA
>ENA-OQAB01000049-OQAB01000049.1-human-gut-metagenome-genome-assembly--contig:-NODE-49-length-70300-cov-4.893848_pt1 | contig 70300 bp, 61 predicted proteins | sample MGYA00242490_ERZ504517 | MGnify/ENA primary metagenome ERZ504517 (study PRJEB26092, sample SAMD00036298) | human gut metagenome | host: Homo sapiens | study: EMG produced TPA metagenomics assembly of...
CCAGATCCGCGCCCACTGCGCCGGAGGTAGCCAGGGCAATCTCCTCAAAATTTACCGTCTCATCCAGCTTCACATCCTTGGAGTGAACCTTAAAATGTTATCTCCCTTAAATCCGGCTATCCACATCACCCGGCGGTCAAAACGGCCCGGACGCAGAAGCGCCGGATCGAGAATCTCAGGACGGTTTGTGGCAGCCATTACCAGCAGACCCTTGGAAGAGTCAAAGCCGTCCATCTCTGAGAGCAGCTGATTCAGCGTCTGCTCTCTCTCATCGTTTCCTCCCAGACGGGAATCACGGCTCTTTCCAATGGCGTCCACCTCGTCGATAAAGATAATGCAGGGAGCGGACTCCTGAGCCTGCTTAAACAGATCGCGGACACGGGATGCTCCCACGCCCACAAACATCTCCACAAAATCCGATCCGGACAGGGAGAAAAAGGGAACCTTGGCCTCTCCGGCCACCGCCTTGGCCAGCAGCGTCTTACCGGTTCCCGGAGGTCCCACTAAGAGGGCTCCCTTTGGCAGCTTGGCGCCGATCTTCGTATATTTTCCCGGGTTGTGGAGGAAATCCACAATCTCCTTCAGCGATTCCTTGGCTTCGTCCTCTCCAGCTACATCCTTAAAGGTAATTCCTGTCTCTTTCTGGACGTAAACCTTGGCGTTGCTCTTTCCAACGCCCATGATTCCGCCTCCGCCGCCTCCGCCCATTCTTCTCATCATAAAGTTAAAGAAGAAGAACAGAATTGCAATCGGAAGAATCCAGTTTAAAATCACAAGAAGAATCTCCACCCCGGCGTCAGCCTCCTTGGCCTCATAGGTGGCTACTCCCGCCTCATCCAGCTTCTCCAGAAAGCTGGGATCGTTGATCGGCACGGTATAGTATTCCTTGCCAATGAGATTTCCCCATCTGTCCTTGCTGGACTGATACTTGGAGGAATTTTTATTCGGAGTGATAAGAATCCTTCCGCCGCTGAGAGTCACAGACTCTACTTCATGGTTCTTCAGCATCTGATTGAACTCGCTGTAGGGAATGTTTTCTTTATTTGCGTTATTCAGCCATGTATTCATAACCATGACGCAAAGCATCGTAAACATCAGGGTAATGATAACAACTGTAATGTTTCCCTTCTTCGGCTCTTTCTGATTTCTGCCATTCTTACTGTTGTTGTCCATAAATCTAAGTTCTCCATTCTGAATAGATTCTGCTTCGTCTATTCTATACCATTATAGTGTCCATCTCTCTATAAATCAAGAACTGAAACTATTAAAATGCTATAAACAGCATCCTGAAAAGGGCGGCGCATACTTTTCCCGATCCGGGCGCATGATAGGAGCAAGAAGCGAAACAGACGGGAGGTGACACAATTGAAATCAGCGGATGAGCATTTAAGCAGGGACATAAGCTCCCTGAAGCGGGACGGCAGAATACGCCCCATCTCCATGGAAGAGCTGCGAAAACGGTATGGCGACGAACTGAGAGCCATGAACCATGTGCCGGAGGATCTGGCCGATACGTCTGACTTTGACTCCTGCTCCGCCATGGACTGCACAGGCCTGATGCCGGCTCTCCCTCTGTCCGAGGCAGAGCTTGAATCCTATGAGGATCTGTACCGGATTTTTCCAAAAGCTCCAGAGGAATCGGGGAAGGTGTAGAAGCCTCTTGCTTTTTCCTTTTTCCTTCTGGTATACTGACGTAATCAAAGGAGACGATGCTGCTGCGGCTCCGTCTTCTACTAAAGCGTCAGTAAACAGGAGGAGCTTTCATCTATGAACCATCTGATCCCAACCACCAGCATACGCGGATATCAGCCGTCTTCTTCCGGCAGGATTCCGCAATATGAAAACTGCCGTCTCTGTCCCAGAAGCTGCGGCGCCAACCGGTATGAAGCTTCCGGTTTCTGCGGCTGCGGCACAGTCCCAAAGGCAGCCAGAGCCGCCCTCCACCAGTGGGAAGAACCCTGTCTCAGCGGAATTCACGGAAGCGGAACCGTATTTTTCTCCGGCTGTACGCTTCGCTGCTGCTTCTGCCAAAATTACCGGATCAGCAGCGAAGGCTTTGGAAAAGAAATCAGCGTTTCACGCCTTTCTGAAATTTTTCTGGAGCTGCAGGAACAGGGAGCGCACAATATCAATCTGGTGACTGCTACCCAGTTCCTGCCGTCCGTCATCCAGGCTTTAGAGAGCGCCAGGCCGTTTCTCCATATCCCCGTGGTGTATAACTGCGGCGGCTATGAAAGCCTGGAAACCGTCCAGGCGCTGGAACCATATGTAGATGTGTGGCTGCCTGATTTAAAGTATATGGACAGCTCTATTTCCAGCCTTTACTCAAAAGCTCCCGATTATTTTTCTGCCGCTTCCAGGGCAGTTCAGCAGATGATCCGCCAGACAGGCCCTCTGCTCTTTGAGGAATATGCTGAACATAGGCAGACCTGCCGCCTCTTAAAGCGTGGAACCATTCTCCGCCATATGGTGCTTCCAGGGCAGAAGGAAGATTCCATCCGCCTGCTTGACTGGATCAGCGAAACGCTCCCCAGAGGCCAGTTTCTCTTAAGCCTTCTGAGCCAGTATACGCCGTTTTATAAAAGTTCTGAGCATCCGGAAATAAACCGCAGAATCACGACTTACGAATATGAAAAGGTGCTGGACCATGCCATCCGGCTGGGACTGACCGATGGGTTTATGCAGGAAAAAAGCAGCGCAAAGGAAGAATACACGCCTCCCTTTGAACTACAGGGAATTTAGTTCAGAGCGCAGTCAAAGAGGGTATTGATGTTATTCTTATCATCAATACCCTCTTTATGCTATCTCGTCCATGGGTTTGTACCTCATTTCTTAATCTTTTATCTATATTAAATTTTTCTTTTCCTCTTCCTTTATCTCTCTGCCGAATTTCTTTCCTTTCATTATTTTTATCTATTTCGATACGAACCATTCTTCCTAATAATACTTTCTCGTCATATCACCAGGCCGACTCTTTTCGGATTTAATAGATGGGCTTCGGTCTCTTCTTATAAAGGATTTTGAGGGGTTCCTTTGTCTGATACTTTATTCAGACGAGTTTACGCTGCTGGTGGACTGTACCTCCTTATTTGAGATTTCCTTTGGACTTTTCCTTTAGAAGAAGTTCCTTTGGATTGTTTTTAAGTTCTCTTTGTTTTGATGTCTTTATTATAGCTTAATGATCTCATTTTGTCAACACTATTTTTACTATTTTTCTATAATTTCTGACTTATACTCTTTTATACGCTTATATTCTCACATAAATAGTGGCTTTTGTTCTGTTATTTTATACTTTTTTAATTGAAAATACTTCTCTATTTCTATATAATAGACTGCATCTATTCTTTCAGCATACCTTGCTGTCTATAATTTTCACATTTCACAATTCTTATATTCTACTAAAGGAGGCACATATGACCTACGAAACATTTCTATCACTGATTCTCAACGAAACTCAAAACCTGGCAGGAAAGGACGTTTCTGTATCTGTCCAGAAAACTGTCAAAAATAACGGCGTTTTCCTGGACAGTCTGTCGATACGAAAAGCCGGTTCCTCCATCGCTCCGGCCATCTGCCTGGATCCTTACTATGAGGAAGCTGAGTCTGGCACTCCTATGGAGGCAATTGCCCGGCAGATTCTGGAGCTGGCAGCTCAGCAGAGCATGTTTCCGCCCAGACTGGATTCCTGGCTCCGCGACTTTTCCCAGGTTAAAACACAGATAGCCTTCCGCCTTGTCTCTGCCAGGGAAAATGAAACCCTTCTGTCGTCCGTTCCCCACGTTCCATTTCTCGATCTGGCCCTGATTTTTTATGTCATTGTAGAACAGCAGAGGGACGGCCAGACAACGCTCCTGATTCACCATGAGCATGCAAAGCTGTGGAATACCGACGCCGGCGGGCTTTATCAGCTGGCCTGTTCCAATACGCCCCTTCTGCTGCCCGCTAAGATCACGCCGTTAGAGCAGATCATTGCCTCTCTTTCTCCCGATATCCCTATGTTTCAGACCGATGAAATTACCCCAGCCGGCTTAAATCAGGAGGAAGGCGCCTTTCCGCTCCATGTTCTCACCAATTCTGCCGGCCTGAACGGCGCCGCCTGCATTCTCTATCCCCGGATCTTAAAAAACTTCGCAGAGCTTGTGAAGGATGACGTATATATCCTTCCCTCAAGCATCCACGAAGTTTTGTTAACTCCCGTCTCCTCTTCTCCCTCTGTCCAGGAGCTGAATCAGATTGTCTCTGAGATCAATGAACTGGACGTCCCTGCGGAGGATCGCCTGTCCAATCATATTTACTGCTACAGTCCTCTGGAGGATCAGATTTTTATTCCCTCCTGCCCTTCTAGCGCTTCTGCATCAAGCGGAATATGGAATCCACAATAAAAATAGCCATGGCCATAGCGCCGGAAATCTGCAGCGTCTCCATAAAATAGACGTTTGAAAGAGAGGAGGCTCCCTGAATCAGATAGTAAACGCTTCTGTAAATAGAAGCGCCCGGCACCGTGGGCAGAATTCCCGATACCAGAAAAACAGTCACAGGAGCTTTGAACATTCTGGCAAAGCTGTGGCTTAAAAGGGCCACAAAGATGCTGGACCAGAAAGCCGCCGCTATCAGCGAATATCCCATCTCCAGTACAGTCAGGTAGGACAGCCAGCACACCGCCCCTGCGATTCCCGCATGGATAATGTGCTTCTGGGGGACCTCCAGAAGCAGTCCAAAGCCCACAATAGCAATAAACGCAGCGATTGTCTGCCAAATAATCTCCATCACAACGCACCTCCCAGCATCATGGCCGCTCCGACTCCTGACGCCACCGCCAGAGCCACCACAATCGCCTCTAATATCCTGGCGATTCCGGAAGCGTAATCTCCGTTCAGCGTGTCTCTGATGGCCGAGGTAAAAATAACGCCGGGAACGATAGGCATCAGGGCGCTGATAATCACCGCGTCTGCATTCAGGCTGCAGGCAGGAAGCAGAACAGCTCTTAAAACCAGAGACAGGATGCCGGCCAAAAAGGCTTCTGCTGCAGTAGAGCAGAAATCGTTCAGCTTCACCCGGTTGATCAGAATCTCAAACAAGGCCATCACCATGCCCACCATAGCTGCCGCCGCTATTTCCAGAATGCCGCCGTCAAATATTACGGCAAAGGCAGCCGGAGTAACGGTATATCCCAGGATTCTCAGTTTTCGGCTGTACTGAAGCTCCCTCCCTATCTCCTGCAGGGCGTCCTTTGCCTCCTCCACAGAGAGAATACCGGTACAGAAGTTTCTTGATACGTCGTTTACCCTGCAGATTCGATTCATGTTCGTCGACCGTCCCCTGACTCTGCGCACTACGCTGAGAGGTTCTCCCTCCCCCGACGTCAGCGTAATAAAAATACCTGTGGCCATCACAACCACCTCCGCCCCGGAAGCACCTGACGCCCTGAGAATCCTGGCGACAGTGTCTTCTACACGGTAAATCTCAGCTCCGCTGACCAGCATGATCTCACCAGCCTGGGCAGCCATATCCACCAATGTTCTGTCTCTCATCTTTGACGCTCCTTTTGAAATGTCCCTGAATTATATCATGTACAGAAAAAATGTCAACTGTTTGGCGCGTCTTTCCTGATTCCTCTATCCAGGAAACAGCAGGCAGCCAGTCTGGTACACAGCTGACGCCGCCAGAAATGCAAGCGCCAGCTGAAATACCGCCATGCAGGCAGTCCATTTCCCATCTCCCGTTTCTGTCCTCACCGCAGACACAGCCGCGGAGCAGGGCGTGTAAAGAAGGCAGAATACCATCAGGGCATAGGCGTTTACAGGTCCAAAGCCAGAAGCAGAAAGGCTTGAATAAAGCCGTGCCATGCCGCCTTCCGAATTGACGTTCTGAATTCCGTAAAGAACTGAAAAACTGGACACTACGGCCTCCTTGGCAGAAAGCCCCGACAGCAGGGCGACGGCTGTCTGCCAGTCTCCCAGACCGGCCAGGGAAAAAAGAGGCGCAAGCAAACGGCCGGCTGACGCCGCGAAGCTGCAGGAGATATCAGATACAAAGCCGGAGAAGCCGGTGTGAAGAAGGAACCAGAGAAGCACGGAAGATAAAACAATCGTTGTCCCTGCCTTCGCAAGGTACTCCTCTGTCTTTTCCCTCACGCAGAATATCGTGTGCTTTGCACAAGGCAGTCTGTACTCTGGGAGCTCTATCAAAAAACAGTCCTCCCTGTTCTCCCCCGATATCTTCCAGTGGAGAACTGCAGTTAACACAGCCGACCCCATTCCCGCCAGGTACAGGGAGCTGGCCGCTAAAACGGCATGTTCAGGAAAAAACCATCTGGGAAAACAAAACATACACGGTCATTCTGGCCGGGCATGACATAAAATGGGCGGCCAGAATCGTGCGCTTTCTTTCAGGTTCTCCGTCCACAATTCTGGCGGCTGTCACAGCCGGAACTGTGCAGCCAAAGCCCAGCATCAGAGGCAGAAAGGATTTTCCTGACAGTCCCGCCATTCTCATCGTTTCGTTCATCACATAGGCGGCTCTGGCCATATACCCGCTGTCCTCCAGAACAGACAGCGCAAAGAACAGAATGATCATGTTGGGAAGAAAGCTGAGTACGCTTCCCACGCCCGGAATGATTCCGTCCAGAATCAGCGATTTCAGCCATCTCGCCGTTCCGGTCCTATTCAGAATGGAATCCGCTGCCGCCAGGACGCATTCTAAAAGCTGCTCCACCCCCCGCTTGGGAATATTTCCTACTGAAAAGGTAAGAAAAAAGACAAATGCCATCAGAAACAGAAAAATAGGGATTCCCCAGGTGGGATGCATCAGCCACCGGTCAGCCTGATCCGTCCGGTTGATGGCGTGTTCTGTTTTCTCATGGCATTTAAAACGTATTTCTTCTATATATCGATATCTCTCTTCATCGTTTCTGCACCGAAATGCAGAAGACGTCCTGGCGTCCTGCCCGCCGGAACGCCGTCGCCGCTGCGGCAGTCTCTTTTAAAAGCTCGCGAAGGCCTGTCTCCTTTCTGGCAGATATAGGCAGGCAGGGGACTCCCAGGCAGTTTTGCAGCTGTTCCAGCTTCCATCCGGAAAGCCTGGCCTCCTGTCTTTAACGCTTTCCTGTCAAACGCATTCAAAGCCAGCACCATAGGCGTTTCAGTCTCCATCAGCTGAAGCGTCAGAGCAAGACTCCTTTCCAGAAGGCCGCTGTCCGCCACATTGATAATCACGTCTGCCCCCGGCCGGCCTGAAGCCACTTCCAGGCCTCTCTCTCCTCTGCGCTGCTGCAGTCCAGACTGTAAATTCCAGGCAGATCTATCAGATGAATCTGAATTCCTTCAAATGAAAGCCAGCCGGACGCCTTCTCCACTGTCACGCCCGGCCAGTTGGCAGTTTTCAGCTGAAAACCCGTCAGCGCGTTAAATAACGTCGTCTTCCCGCAGTTTGGATTTCCGACCAGCCCCACAGTCAGTATTCTGCTTTCATTCGGACTCTTCAACCGTCTGCCTCCTTCTTTCCTTCCATTCTGCCGCCGGCTCTTCCAGAGGGAGAATCTCAATGGCTTCCGCCAGTTTTCTTCCGAGAGCCAGACGGGTTCCCCTGATTTTGACTGCCGCCGTTCCGCCTTTCTTTTTCGTCAGGAGCAGAAGCCTTGTGCCCTTCACTACTCCCAGGGATTTCAGGCGCCTGGCCCACTCCTCCCCCAGTTTCTTCTGAACGACCGCCTCCACCGTATAGACTCTCCCCGCTTCCCCCTCATACAGTCTCATAGCGGCTTTTATTCCTCCATCTCTAACAGAAGCTTCTTAATCTCTATCATCTGATCCCGCAAGGAAGCAGCCTCCTCAAAGTTCAGCTCCGCGGCGGCCTGATGCATCTTCTTTGTCAGCTCCTTCGCCAGCTGCTTTAATTCCCGTTCGTCCATAGACTCCGGATCCTTCACTCTGTCTGCTGCGGCGCTTTCCGCTGCCTGGGAAATACTGATCAGGTCCCGGACTGCCTTCTTGATCGTCGTAGGCGTAATGTTGTGCTCCTCATTGTAGGCCTGCTGAATTTTCCGTCTTCTCTTTGTCTCCTCGATGGCCGCCGCCATGGAATCGGTAATGCTGTCCGCGTACATCAACACATGGCCCTCCGCGTTTCTGGCAGCTCTTCCCACGGTCTGGATCAGCGACGTCTCCGAGCGGAGGAAGCCTTCCTTGTCTGCGTCGAGAATTGCCACCAGAGAAATCTCCGGAATGTCAAGTCCCTCCCTCAAAAGGTTAATGCCTACCAGCACGTCGAACACGTCAAGACGCATATCCCTGATAATCTCAGCCCTTTCCAGAGTGTCGATATCTGAGTGAAGGTATTTTACGCGGATCCCAACCTCCCTCATGTAGTCTGTCAGATCCTCTGCCATCCGCTTCGTCAGAGTGGTAATCAGCACCTTTCCCTTCTTCTCCACTTCGCGGTTGACCTCCCCGATCAGATCGTCAATCTGGCCTTCCACCGGGCGCACCTCGATAGGCGGATCTAAGAGTCCTGTCGGGCGGATAATCTGCTCTGCCCGCAGCATTTCATGGGCCGCCTCGTAGTCGGACGGCGTGGCCGATACAAAGAGCATCTGGTCAATCTTCTGCTCAAACTCCTCAAAATTCAGAGGGCGGTTGTCAAGCGCAGAGGGCAGGCGGAAGCCGTACTCTACCAGAGTCTTCTTCCTGGAACGATCTCCCGCGTACATTCCCCGGATCTGGGGCAGTGTAATGTGGGACTCGTCTACAATAATCAGAAAATCGTCCGGAAAATAGTCGATCAGCGTACAGGGCGGTTCCCCAGGCGCCGATCCGGTCAGATGACGGGAATAGTTCTCAATTCCAGAGCAAAATCCCGTCTCACGCATCATCTCCACGTCAAAATTAGTTCTCTCTGAGATTCTCTGGGCCTCCAGAAGCTTATCCTCGCTTTTAAACCAGGCGGTCTGCTCCTTCAGCTCCTCCAGAATATTCTGAGCCGCCAGCTCCATTTTCTCCTTGGGAATCACATAGTGGGAGGCCGGAAAAATGGCGATATGACCCAGCTGGGCCTTAATCTCCCCGGTCAGGGTGTCAATCTCCGTAATCCGATCCACCTCGTCCCCAAAAAACTCCACCCGGTAGGCGTCCCCGCCGGAATAGGCGGGATAAATCTCCAGCACGTCTCCCCTGACGCGGAAGCTTCCGCGCTTAAAATCCATATCATTTCTCGTATACTGAATGTCAATCAGCTTATGGATCACCTCGTCCCTGTCCTTGATCATGCCGGGCCGGAGAGAAATCACCATCTCCTTATAGTCAATGGGGCTTCCCAGTCCATAAATGCAGGATACAGAAGCCACGATAATCACATCGCTGCGCTCTGAAAGGGCCGCTGTGGCAGAGTGGCGCAGCTTATCGATCTCATCATTGATGGATGAATCCTTTTCAATATATGTGTCTGTAGACGGCACATATGCCTCCGGCTGATAATAATCGTAATAGGAGACAAAATACTCCACTGCGTTACTCGGAAAATACTCTTTAAACTCGCCATAGAGCTGTGCAGCTAACGTCTTATTGTGCGCTATTACCAAAGTCGGCTTGTTAAGCTGCGCAATCACGTTGGCCATGGTGAAGGTCTTTCCGGAACCCGTAACACCCAGTAAAGTCTGGAATTGATTGCCTTCTTTGAACCCCTGCACCAGTTGTTCGATGGCCTGGGGCTGGTCGCCGGTGGGCTGGTATTCTGAGTGGAGTTTGAAGATTTTTTGTTCATTTTGCACAAATACTCACCTCCGATTTCATAGTAAAAAAAGACGCCTATATGCCACAAATTCGTCAAGGAACTTTTCATTTTCGTCAAGGAATTTCATCAAATTTTTGCAAAATAAGCCCTTGACGAATTTTGTTCACAATTTGCTTTTTTGGCAACTCAGTATGCCTCTGTAATTCTATATGGAAAAAACAGGAATAAACGGTACGAAAAGCATCTCTGGCATTGCACCTTAGTATATCACAAACGGGTTTAAAAGTACAGAAGCGAACAAACATTTGTTCTCTTATCTTTATGCCGTCTCCGGAAGAAATTCCGTTATATCTACTACAATCTCCAACAATTCCTTTTTAAAGTTTTCTATCTCTTCGGGGTTCGGCAATACTTCTTTCATATACTCTTCTATTTCTGGTACGCCATCCGCTATAATACCTCTATTATCTGCATAAACGTCCATTGTTATAATTTCTTTGGCATGTCCCATGAGTTTGATACCGCCTTGGGATTGAACGCTTCTTTCAGCAGGAGCGTTCAATACGTACTGCGCAAATCATGCCAGCGAATGTCTGGTAAGCCGGTTTCGGCAAGCAGCTGCTTGTAATATCTGCATATGAATCGGGGTATCTTTACTTTTTTCCAGCAAAACAAAAATCTGCTCCATCGTCAGCGTTTTCTGAGTATCAATGTTTCGGGTCCTGAATCCGGATTTCTGCTGCGCCTTTTCCGCTTTAGGAAGTCCTATTCCCTCCACCGGACTAACCGAAATCACTTTTATCGTTACCGCATAGCGAAAAGAGACATTCATAATTGTTTTTACCTGCTCCGCTACCAACCTGGAATAGTTCGCCTTGGTATTAAACAATTCTTGAATGTCTCCGCGAGTAACTTCCGCCATTTTCTTCTTACCCAGAATGGGAATGATATGGTTCTTTACTACTCCTGAATAGTTGTAATAAGTTTCATAGCTATCAGTACGCTTTTTAAGATCCGTTTCAAGCCAGAATATCATAAAATCAGCAACCTTGACCTTCGGATACACGATAAATGTACCATTATACAATTCTGCAATGGTCTTCTCTCTCGCCTTATTCGCTTCCTTTTCTGTTTTGAAACCAGATTTTTGCTGTGCTTTCTCGCTTCCATCCAGATATTTCAAAAATATCCGATAGCCAAAATCAGAGCGCACAGGCATTACCTGTGACACTCTCCAATCGACATAATTTTTCAGTTGCAAATCTAACAAATGGCAACACCTCCTTCTGGAACAAATGTATGATTCATAAAAGTAATAATCTGCTCATTTTCATCCATGACCTCACAATAGTATTCAAACGTCGTATTCACACTTGCATGCCCCCATAGCGCAGAGATTTTAATCAAAGGAACCTTCATCTCTATCAGGATTGTCGCATACATATGTCTCAACCCATGAACCGTAATGTGAGGCAAGCCATTTCTGGCACACAACCTTGTCAGAACACCATTCATAGCTGCCATGGAATGCGGCAGACCATTTTCCTGACACGAAATATAATCATGGTCAAAATATTGTTCGCCGTATTGCAGCTTATTCGCTTCAACCACGGCTCTTCTTTTTTCAATTTCTTCCGCAATCGCCTCTGGTATCCGCAACCGTCTGTAACTATTATCCGTCTTCGGCGGTTTCTCTATAACCTCATACGATTGAATTTCACTTCCGCCTTTTGAAACAACAGGGTTGGATGTAATCTGCCGCTGAATATAGATTGTTCTGGTTTCAACATCAAAATCTCCAAACTTCAGGCCTGCAATCTCGCCTTTTCGTAATCCGCAGAACAGTGCTAACAAAATCTCCAAATACCATCCGCTGTTATAAGCAGCTTGCAGGAACTTTTTCACATTTGCTTTGTTTAAAATAATGATTGTCGGCTTTTTTCTTGGATACGGCTTCGTTGCGGGAATAGGATTAACTCTGATATATTCTTGTGTTACGGCCTCCTTCATTGCCATGTTCAAGAACTCCCTGGACTTGTTGCCTGCAGATTCGCATGTCTTTGATACAATAGTCAGCAAAGAATCAAAATATTCCTCATTGCCATATCGTAACTTTATATTCTGCTGCATATTCGGAAGAATCAAGTCATATAACACATAAGCACATACCATGCGGGTTGTGTTCTCAATTCTCTGGGAAAATACATCCTCAAACCAATAAAGCAAATAATCTCTTAAATCCACATCTGGATTGGGCTTTGCCAACATCTGACTGGCTCTGGAAGCTTTCTTGAATTCTTTCTCATATTTGTAATAACTGGCTTCCGCTTCTTCCTCGCTCTGAAAACCTCCACGCTTACTATACTTTACAGAACCATCCGGCTGCAGCAGCTTAACTCTGTGAACCCATGCGTTTCCTTCGTAAAAGGCAACCGCTTTTTTTTGCCTGCTGATTCACTAAATCACCTCGTTCATACACCACCATTCAACCATTCGTCAAATCCCCGTTTTGGCACCCTGAAAAGCTTACCGATTTTAAGAACTTTAAATGGTGGATTTTTCTGATTATACACATCTTCAAGAAATGTATAAGCCTTACTTTTTCCAATCCCAAGCATACGCTGGATATCGGCTGCCAAGTATACCTGCTGATCAACTGTCCCTTCATTATCCACATCTGTTGCCATTATCTATACCCTCTCTTTCTCTGTTTTTATATCTTTCGTTTCTACTTCCACAAAATAATTATTTGCAGCTGAAGGGAATCTGCATGGCTCTTAGCATAAAACCGTTTCATATATCCTATACGAATCAAGCCTTCTCCATTTCAACTGCAATGAATATCTTTTCTTACATAAATTAGGTGAGTATGGCTTACACACCCTCAATCAGGCCATTTCCTGCGCCAACGTTTTTGCCGCGTATTTCAGGTATTGCTGTGCAATTATTAAACAGAGGGCGGGCTCACATGAGGTCATCGCACACTATCCGTCTGTACCTGTATAACTCCTGAAGGGTGCTGTGAAGTTGTCAAAGAGCAAAGGATCCCGTCCGCGTTGCGGATATAGTCCATACGATATATAAATAAGGGAGCTTACCTCCTTTTTTCTGCAAGTTCTCAAAATCAATTTTTCTTTTTTGTTCCTGTTATAAAAAAATCCAGTCTGCGTATACTATGTTTGACATATTTATTGACTTCTTTAGTATAAATATAGTATTATGGAGGTGAAAGGAGTGGATGTATTCATGTTAAAAGAATATCTTGAAAAAACCTACGGATACAATGAGCCCATCTTTATCAGCGAAATTCAATTAGATGGCATGAATGACAATGCGCTTCGCCAGTATTTTAAAAGAATGCTTAAATCCGGTGATATGGCCCGGTTTGATACCGGAATTTACTATCTTCCAAAGGTATCACGGCTATTGAAACAGAGCTATTTAGACCCTATGAAAGTCATTATCCGCAAATATATAACAAATTCAAAGGAAACTTATGGATACTTTTCAGGTGCTATGTCTGCCAACCAACTTGGCTTAACTACTCAGATGCCGGCTGTTTTTGGAAATTGTAACGTCAAAAGAATCAAGCAAAGGGCGGACTGTTACGATAGGCTCCCAAACACTTCGTCTGAAGCGCCCTGCCATAGAGATTACATCCCAAAATGCCGGACTGCTCCAATTCCTGGATACAGTCGCACAAATTGAGAAGTATTCTGAATATTCAGAAGCAGAAACCAAGTCATTGTTAAGAAACTATGCTCGAAAACAGAATTACACTCAGGCGCTTCTTTCCAGTGTCTTTCCCGCTGTTACAGGGACAACCGCAAAGAAGCTGATTGAATGGGGGATTATTTATGACTTTACATCTTGACCACGAGGCCTTTGCAGAGCTTATAACCGCTACTGCCAATGAATTACGCATACCGCCGGGGATTATTGAAAAAGACTATTATGTAACGCTCGCCCTTCGTGAATTGGCTGCAAGAATCCCAGGTATGGTCTTTAAAGGCGGCACATCTCTGACAAAATGCTATCAAATATTAGAACGGTTTTCGGAAAATATTGATATTTCTTACGCCGCTTCCGAGGGCATACCCGGTGAAAGCCGAAAAAGGCAACTAAAGAAAGCAATTGTATCCTCTATGGATGCTCTGCAATTTCCCATTTTGAACCTGGATGCAACCCGGAGCAGACGCAGTTATAATTGTTACCGAGCCAGTTATTCCAGCCTTTACTCTCCAATTTTGGAATTAAAGCCGAAACTTGTTATCGAAACATATATTGCATTGCTGCCTTTCCCAACAGTCACCCGAACGGCAGATAATTATATCCATCGGTTCCTGAAACTTACCGATCAGGAATATCTGGCAGAAGAATTTGGACTTATGCCATTTGAAATTACAACTCAGGCAATCGAACGGACACTGATTGATAAGGTATTTGCCATTTGTGACTACTATTTATCCAATAAAGTTGACAGGCATTCCCGCCATTTATACGATATATACAAGATTGCAGAATATATGGAGCCTGACAATTCTTTATCAGCGCTTGTGAAAGAGGTCCGACAGCTGCGGGCACCACTTTCCGTTTGTCCCTCCGCAAAAGAAAATATATGTATCAACGATGTTCTGGCGGAAATCATTGAAAAAAGCGCCTACAAAAACGACTATGAAGAAATCACCGGGAAACTGCTTTTTACATATGTTCCGTATAATACAGTCATTGATGGAATTAAAAAAATTGTTGGATGGTCAATATTTTAATATACACTTATTTCTCTAAAATTTTTCAAAAATAAATTAGAACGAAATTCGGTTTTACAAACACCATCTATAAGGTTACAAAGAAACCATGATTTTCAAAGGAAGGTATCTGTATGAATACAATTAAAAGCATAAATTTTGGTTTAGATGTATGTTCTGAAATGCAGCCTGATTTTCCCATAAAAAGAACTTGTGAAAAAACAAGATCGCATTTTTTCACAAGTTCTTCTTCTGCTTTACTGCAATCCTGCCGGCTCTTTCACATTCTTTGAAAGCAGTTCTGCCAGCCTCCTGGCCGCCTCCTTTGTATCCTCCGGCGAACCAAAGGTAGAAAATCGGAAATAGCCTTCTCCGCAGGCTCCAAAACCTTCTCCCGGAGTTCCAACCACCTGGATCTCCTGAAGCAGGTAATCAAAAAACTCCCAGCTTCCCATTCCGTCCGGGCACTTCATCCAGATATAGGGGGCGTTCTTTCCTCCGCAGTACCAGATTCCCAGCTGGTCAAGGGACTCCATCAATACCTTTGCGTTGTTTTTGTACACCTGGATCCGTTCCTGGATCTGTCTCTGCCCTTCCTCTGTGAACACGGCCGCCCCGCCTCGTTGAATGATATAGGACACGCCGTTGGTTTTCGTCGTGCGGTTCCGTACCCACATCTCATTCAGATTCATTCCGCTGCGATTCAGCTCCTTAGGAATTACCGTATAGCCCAGCCTGGTTCCCGTAAAACCTGCAGTTTTGGACAGGGAGCAGATTTCAATGGCACAGGTTTTCGCTCCCTCAATTTCAAAGATACTATGGGGAATGTCTTCCTCTTCAATAAACGCCTCGTATGCAGCGTCAAACAGGAGAACAGCATCGATTCTGTTGGCATAATCGACCCATAACTTTAATTGCTCACAGTTAAAAACTGCCCCGGTGGGATTATTGGGCGAACAGATATAAATGACATCTGCCGCCGTTGTTTCATCCGGCAAGGGTAAAAAACCATTCTCCTTTCCGGAAGGAATATGAATGATCCGGTTTCCTGCGATTATATTGGCGTCTACATAGGCAGGATAAGCAGGTTCCATGATCATAACCGTTTTGTCTCTTCCAAACAGATCCAGAATATCCCCCAGTTCATCGCTTGCGCCGCTGGAAACAAACACTTCCTCTGGCAAAAGGGATACCTTTCTTTTCTTATAATAATCTGCAATGGTTTCCCGCAGTCCCGGATCCCCGCACTCCGGCATATAGCCGTGAAAAGTACTTTTCTGGCTCTGATCATCTACCGCCCTGTGAAGAGCTTCAACGACCGCATCGCAAAGGGGAAGAGATACATCTCCGATTCCCATCCGATACAGATAGCTGTCTGGATGACTGTTCAGGTAGGCCTTTGTTTTCTGTGCAATGTGGTAAAACAGATAGGAGTCTTTGAGCTCACTGTAATTTGTATTTGGTATCATATATTTTCCTCCTCCGTTATGGCAGAAACGCCAATGGTAATTTCTTCCAGAACATCCAGCAATACCCTTACGGTATCAAGGGAAGTAAACATAGTAACATGATTCTGCGATGCAGCGCTCCGGATTGCTGCGCCGTCTTCATAGTGAATGCCGGAGAGAATGGCACGGGTATTAATCACATAACTGACATATCCGGCGCTTATGGCATCCAGGATTTCCCGGCTGCCCTCCGACGGCTTTCTCAGAACTTTTGTACGGATTCCATGATGTTTCAGAGTCTCGGCTGTTGATGAAGTTGCTTCTATATTAAATCCCATATCATAGAACCGACGAATCAGAGGAACGGCTTCTTCCTTGTCCTCGTCTGCAAGGGTCACAATCACTGTTCCATAATTCTGTACCCGGATACCAGAAGCGATCATGGCCTTGTACATTGCCCGGTGAAGCTTTTTATCATATCCAATAGCCTCTCCCGTAGACTTCATTTCCGGTGAAAGATAAGCATCCATACCCTGTAATTTTGAGAAGGAAAATGCAGGAACCTTCACATACCATCGTGTCTTTTCCTGCGGATACATACAGGTAATGCCCTGCTTCTCCAAGTTTTCTCCAAGGATAACCTTTGTTGCCATATCGGCCAGGGGATAGCCTGTGGCTTTTGACAGAAAGGGAACGGTCCGGGAAGAACGGGGATTGACCTCAATAATATACACCTGTTCTTTCTTATCCACAATAAACTGGATATTATAAAGCCCCACAATCCCAATTCCAAGGCCCAGCTTTCTGGTATACTCTAAAATCGTCTCCTTAACCTTTTCCGAGATGCTGAAAGCCGGATACACGCTGATGGAATCTCCGGAATGGACGCCAGTCCGTTCTACCAGTTCCATAATCCCAGGTACAAATATCTCCCTGCCGTCACAGATGGCGTCAACCTCCACTTCCTTGCCGCAGATGTATTTGTCCACCAGCACTGGCTTGTCCTTATCAATCTCCACTGCCGTTTTCAGATAATGGCGCATCTGCTCCTCTTTGGCCACGATCTGCATGGCTCTGCCGCCCAGTACAAAGCTGGGGCGCACTAAAACGGGATAGCCGATTGCCTCTGCCGCCTGCACGCCCTCTTCCAGATCGGTTACCGCCTGCCCTTTGGGCTGGGGGATTTTCAGTTCCAATAACAGTTTTTCAAAGGCATCTCTGTTTTCCGCTTTCTCAATGGCGGCGCAGCCTGTGCCAATCAATGTTACTCCCCGCTCTTCCAGCGGCTTTGCCAGATTGATGGCCGTCTGCCCGCCCAGGGAAGCAATGACTCCGTCCGGCTGTTCCATCTGGATCACATTCATGACGTCTTCCACGCACAGGGGCTCAAAATACAGCTTATCGGATGTAGTGTAATCGGTGGATACGGTTTCCGGATTGTTGTTGATAATAATTGCCTCGTATCCGGCCTCCTTGATCGTCTTTACCGCATGAACCGTTGAATAGTCGAACTCCACTCCCTGCCCAATTCGGATCGGGCCGGAGCCCAGCACCACAATCTTTTTCCTGTTTTCAATTACCGATTCATTTTCCTCTTCATAGGTAGAGTAAAAATAGGGCACATAGCTTTCAAATTCCGATGCACAGGTATCGATCATTTTATAAACAGGGAAGATCCCCTGCTTTTTCCTCATTTCATAAACCTGGCTTTCAGTCATATTCCACAGCCATCCGACTGCCCTGTCAGAAAAACCGTTTTTCTTCGCCTGATATAGTAATTCCCTGTCTCCGATGCCTGTCTTCAGCTCCTGTTCCATATCGGTAATATGTTTCATCTTAGAAAGGAACCATGGATCAATCCCTGTCTGTTTATAGATGGCAGAAATCGGCTCACCCAGCCGCAGCAGGCGGGCAATGGCAAAGATCCTGTCATCGGTACCGATCCGGATATAATCCATCAGGGCATTCCTGTCTTCCTTTTCAAACTTTTCCATATACAGATGGAAGACCCCCGTTTCCAGAGAACGAACAGCTTTTAAAAGACTCTCCTCAAAGGTTCTTCCCACGCTCATGACCTCTCCGGTCGCTTTCATCTGTGTCCCCAGTTTCTGATTGGCATCTGTAAATTTGTCAAAAGGGAAACGGGGCATTTTGGTAACCACATAATCCAGCGCCGGTTCAAAAGAAGCGGGTGTATTGACCAGCATAATCTCATCCAGTGTCATGCCTACGCTGATCTTTGCCGACACTCTTGCAATGGGATAACCGCTTGCCTTGGATGCCAGGGCAGACGAACGGGATACCCGGGGATTTACTTCGATCAGGTAATACTGGAACGAATTGGGATCCAGCGCAAACTGCACGTTGCAGCCGCCCTCAATTTTCAATGCCCGGATGATTTTCAGAGCGCTGTCCCGCAGCATCTGGTATTCCTTATTAGTTAACGTCTGGGAAGGACAAGCCACAATGGAATCTCCCGTATGGATTCCTACTGGATCCAGATTTTCCATATTGCATACCGTAATGGCTGTATCATTGGCGTCCCGGATCACCTCGTATTCAATTTCTTTAAATCCTTTTACACTTTTTTCAATTAACACCTGATGAACCGGAGACAGAGCAAGGGCATTCTTTATCATCGCCAGAAACTCGGTTTCATCTTCTGCAAAACCGCCTCCGGTTCCCCCAAGAGTGAAAGCCGGACGGATGACCACCGGATATCCGATCTGGCCGGCCGCTTTTACCGCCTCCTCCACTGTGTTGGCTACCAGGGAAGGAAGCACCGGCTCTCCCAGTCTTTCACACAGTTCCTTAAAAAGCTCTCTGTCTTCCGCCGTCTCAATGCTCCTGCTGCTGGTTCCCAGAAGCTCTGTCCGGCACTCCTTTAAAATGCCCTTTTTTTCCAGCTGCATAGCCAGATTCAGCCCGGTCTGGCCGCCAATTCCAGGAACAATGGCATCCGGCCGCTCATGGCGGACAATCTTGGCCACATATTCCAGAGTCAGCGGCTCCATGTATACCTTATCCGCAATAGAAGTATCGGTCATAATCGTTGCCGGATTAGAATTGCACAGCACTACCTCATAGCCCTCTTCCTTCAGTGCAAGGCATGCCTGGGTACCTGCGTAGTCAAATTCCGCTGCCTGGCCAATCACGATCGGACCGGAGCCAATGACAAGAATTTTTTTCAGATCAGTTCGTTTTGCCATGCTTTGTTTCCTCCATCCTGTCTATAAACTGGTCAAACAGATAACCGCTGTCCTGGGGGCCGGGAGCGCTTTCCGGGTGGTACTGCACGCTGAATACCCGATCCTCCCTGCAGGCAGCACCCTCAATGGTCTGATCCAGCAAATTGAAATGCGTTGCCTCCAACCCGGTTCCGGAAAGGCTTTCTGCATCCACAGCATAGGAATGATTCTGGGAGGTAATCTCAATCTTTCCTGTTTCCAGATTTTTTACCGGATGGTTGCCGCCTCTATGGCCAAATCTCAGTTTATAGGTTCTGGCTCCATAAGCGAGAGAAATGATCTGATGCCCCAGACAGATTCCAAACATCGGATATTTTTCCCGCAGCTTTTTTACCAGTTCTATCACTGGCCGGGCGTCTGCCGGATCTCCCGGTCCATTGGACAGAAAAATTCCATCTGGCTTTATGCCTTCTATTTCTTCCGCAGAAGTATTCCAGGGAAACACCGTCACACTGCAGCCTCTGCGGTTGAAACACCGCACAATGTTCTGTTTCATTCCGCAGTCGATAGCTGCCACATGATAAGTTTCCCCGGAAACTTCATACTTCTGTACGGTTTTCCGGCTCACCCGCTCCACTGCGTCTGTGGGTATTTTATAAGCAGCCAGTTTTAAAAGTCCCTCCTGCAGGGAAGTGTCTGCATCGGTAAGCAGCGCCTTTCTGCTTCCCAGATTCCGGATGGAGCGGACCAGCTTTCTCGTATCAATTCCGGAAATTCCTGGAATTCCAAACTTCTCCATCATCTCCGATAAAGTACACACACTGCGGAAATTCGATGGCTGGTCATTATAGTCCCGGACAGCCAGCCCTCCAATGGTCGGAGTTTCCGTTTCAAAATCCCCTTCTGTAATCCCGTAATTACCGATCAGGGGATAGGCCATTACCACCGTCTGGTAGGTATAAGATGGATCTGAAATAATTTCCTGGTATCCTACGGGAGAAGTATTGAATACAATTTCCGTAATCCGCTCTCCGTCAGAGCCAAATCCATATCCGTAATATTCGCTTCCGTCTTCCAAAATCAGTTTTCTGTCAAATTTTTTCATGGTCTAGCTCCTCTTTCCCTGAACCTGTTCAGACAGTTTTCTCTCAAAACGGTCTTTCCTGAGATCCGTCGGTATTTTCGTAGGATATTCTCCCTGAAAACAGGCTGCGCAATCAGTCCCTGTCATCCGATGAGCCTTTCCAGCAGTTCCACCTCCAGATATCCCAGAGAATCCACACCGATCATCTCTGCAATCTCTTCCGTGCTGTGATGACAGGCGATTAGATTCTCTTCAGAATCAATGTCCGTTCCATAGTAACATGGATGCAGAAATGGCGGTGCTGAAATTCTCATATGAATTTCTCTTGCTCCTGCCTCCCGCAAAAGCTTCACAATCCGTTTGCTGGTGGTACCCCGGACAATGGAATCGTCAATCAATATCACCCGCTTTCCTTCAATGACGCTCTTTACAGGTGAAAGTTTAATCCGGACCTGATCCAGGCGTTCCCTCTGTCCCGGAGAAATAAAGGTTCTTCCGATATATTTGTTTTTGATCAGCCCGATCCCATAGGGAATGCCGGCTTTCTCCGCAAATCCCAGAGCCGCATCCAGTCCGCTGTCAGGAACTCCGATTACGATGTCTGCTTCTGCCGGATAGCGCTCTGCCAGCAGTTCCCCCGCTTTTCTTCTGGATTCATGAACCGACACGCCGTCAATAACCGAATCTGGTCTGGAAAAATAGATATATTCAAAAATGCAGGTCTTTTTCTTCTGCGTTCCACAGTGCTCTCTTCTGGATTCCACTCCATCTTGATGAAAGACCAAAATTTCTCCCGGCAGGATATCTCTGACAAAGTCTGCCCCTACCGCCGCCAGCGCGCAACTTTCTGAGGCCACCACATAGGTTCCGTCCGACATGGTTCCATAGCACAGCGGCCGAAAACCATAGGGATCCCTGGCAGCAATCAGTTTTGCGGAAGACATCAGCACCAGAGAATAGGCTCCTTCCAGATATTCCATTGCATTGCTGACCGCATCTTCGATGCTGGGCGTTTTCATTCTTTCCCTGGTGATAATGTATGCAATGGTTTCCGTATCGCTGGTCGTATGGAAAATAGCTCCCGATAATTCCAGCTTGTCCCGAAGCTCCAGCGCATTGCTTAAGTTGCCGTTATGAGCCAGCGCCATCTTTCCCTTCTGATGGTTCACTTCAATGGGCTGACAGTTCTTCCTGGTATTGCCTCCGGTGGTTCCGTATCTTACATGACCTACTGCCATGGTTCCCTCCGGAAAATGAGATAATACCTCTTTAGAAAACACTTCGCTTATCAGCCCCAGATCTTTATAGGAAGAAAATACGCCGTCGTCATTCACCACGATACCGCAGCTTTCCTGTCCCCGGTGCTGCAGCGCATAAAGCCCATAATAAACTAACTCCGCCATAGGTTCTGCCTTTTTCCCCATTACGCCAAATACTCCGCATTCTTCATGCAGTCCCATCCTGTTGTTCCTCCTGTCCCTTCATCCTTACTCTACGGTCACAGATTTTGCCAGATTTCTCGGCTTGTCAATATCACAGCCCCGGTTCAATGATCCCACACATGATTCTATTCCTCTTTTCCTTTCGCATGTCTGAGTGCCGCTGAAATAAATCCTCTAAACAGCGGATGAGCCTGGTTGGGGCGGCTCTTAAATTCCGGATGGAACTGTACCCCTACAAAAAATGGATGATCCGGCAGTTCTATGGCTTCTACCAGCCTGCCATCCGGAGACGTACCGCTGATCACCAGTCCCGCGCGCTCCATCTCTTCCCGATACTCATTATTAAACTCGTAGCGATGGCGATGACGCTCATGAATCAGGGAAGCGCCGTAACAGGCTTCCATCTTTGTTCCTGCCTTAATGCTGCAGGGATAGCTGCCCAGCCGCAGGGTGCCTCCCTTCTCAATCTCCTCACTCTGTCCAGGCATAAAGTCAATGACTTTATGAGCGCACTGTTCATCAAATTCTCCTGAGTGAGCGTCTTTAATCCCCATTACATTTCTGGCGAATGTAATCACTCCAATCTGCATGCCCAGACAGATGCCAAAATATGGAATTTGATGTTCACGGGCATAATCTGCAGCCAGAATCATCCCTTCAATTCCACGGTTTCCAAAGCCGCCTGGAACAATCACCCCATCCAGATCTGCCAGCATATCTTCCACATTTTCTTTTGTAATGGTTTCCGAATCAATCCAGCGAATGTTGATAAAGGTATTCTGTTCATATCCTGCATGGCTCATGGCCTCTGCCACAGACAGGTAGGCGTCATGGAGCTTTACATACTTTCCAACCAGCCCAATACGGACTTCCTCCGACCTGTTCCGGATCCGTTCTACCATCTCTTCCCAGTCAGCCAGATCCGGCGCCGGCGCCTCCAGATGCAGCTCTCTGCAGACTACATCGGAAAAACCGGACTTTTCCAGCATCAGCGGCGCTTCATAAAGATTCCCCAATGTTCTGTTTTCAATGACACAATCCTCTTTTACGTTGCAGAACAGGGAAATTTTCCTGAAAATGGTCTCTTCCAGCGGTCTGTCTGAACGAAGCACAATCAGACCTGGATTGATCCCCATTCCCCGAAGCTCCTTGACTGAATGCTGGGTGGGCTTGGACTTATGCTCCTCCGATCCGCTCAGATAAGGAACTAAGGTCACATGAATGAACAGGCTGTTTTCGCTTCCCACTTCCAGGGAAATCTGCCGCACCGCTTCTAAGAAGGGCTGAGATTCCATGTCTCCGATGGTTCCTCCAATTTCCGTAATCACCACATCGGCGTCAGTCTTTTTGCCCACACGGTACACAAATTCCTTAATTTCATTGGTAATGTGAGGGATCACCTGAACCGTAGAACCCAGATACTCGCCTCGTCGTTCCTTATTCAGAACGTTCCAGTACACCTTCCCGGTGGTCAGGTTCGAATACTGATTGAGATTTTCATCGATAAACCGTTCGTAATGTCCCAGATCCAGATCTGTTTCTGCCCCGTCCTCCGTCACATAAACTTCCCCGTGCTGATAGGGGCTCATGGTTCCTGGATCTACATTAATATAGGGATCTAATTTCTGAGCCGCTACCTTTAAGCCTCTGGCCTTTAAAAGCCGCCCAAGAGAAGCGGCGGTAATGCCTTTCCCCAGACCGGACACCACGCCTCCGGTTACAAATATATATTTTGTCATACTTTTCACTTTCCTCAGAACATGGCAATGTAATCTTCGTTGTTATTTTCCACTGTCTCCATAATTAGAGAGAACTCTTGCAGAAGGATCGTTTACATTACAGCCTTCCCATGCCTTGTTCGGCATCCAAAAATCTTTTATCATTTCCGCCTGTCCCGGATAATATGTTTCAAAAACCTCTCTGTACAGTAAAGATTCTTTTGTAAAGGGACGGGCATGAGTATAGCGCCTGCATTTGCTCTCAAACTCTTCATCCGTATATTTACTTTCCGCATATTCCCTCAGATAGTCCACCATGGAATGGCCTACTGCGTCTGAAAATGCCGCTTTCTCCCTCCACAGAATATTATCCGGCAGGTAATCGCCCTGTTCAAAAGCATGGCGAAGCAAATATTTTCCCTTTCCGTATGTATTCCTCTTTAATTCCGGGTTGACGGCCATCACATACTTTACAAAATCCAAATCTCCAAAGGGAACTCTTGCTTCCAGGGAGTTTACAGAAATGCAGCGATCTGCCCGCAGTACATCGTACATATGCAGTTCTCTAATCCGTTTCCGGGATTCCTGCTGAAAAGCTTTCCCATCTGGTGCGAAATCTGTATATTTATAGCCAAACAGCTCGTCAGAAATTTCTCCGGTTAACAGGACCCGGATATCCGTCTGGTTGTGGATCGCCTTACACAGCAGATACATACCTATAGATGCGCGGATCGTAGTAATGTCATAGGTTCCCAACAGCTGAATCACGGTCTCCAGAGAGGTCAGCACTTCTTCTGGCGTCATGTAAACCTCTGTATGGTTACTTCCTATATAATCTGCCACCTGTCTTGCATATTTTAAGTCAATGGCGTCCTCTCTCATTCCAATAGCAAAAGTTTTGATGGGTTTCCCGCTTTTCTTTGCCGCTATGGCGCACACTAAAGAAGAATCCAGGCCGCCGGAAAGCAGAAATCCTACCTTTGCGTCTGCAACCAGGCGTTTCTCCACGCCTGCCACCAGCTTGTCATGGATCTTTCTGCAGACGGTTTCCAAATCATCCTGGCAGATCGTGTCTGTTTCTGCAATATCACAGTAACAGATAAACTGTCCTTCTTTATAATAATATCCTGGCGGAAACGGCATAATCCTGTCCGCAAGTCCTATCAGATTTTTCGGTTCACTGGCAAATACAATGTCTTGATTTTTATCATACCCATAATACAATGGACGGATCCCAATCGGATCCCTTGCTGCAATAAATTCCCCTGTTTCCCCATCGTAAATGATACAGGCAAACTCAGCATCCAGCATAGCAAACATATCCGTGCCATATTCCTGATACATCGGCAGGAGAATTTCGCAATCCGAATCGCTTTCAAACGTATATTTTTCTGACAGTGCTTTTTTTATTTTCTCAAATCCGTAAATTTCTCCATTGCAGACCACATAGCTGTCTCCCAGCTTGAAAGGCTGCATTCCTGACGGGGCCAGTCCCATAATAGCTAATCTATGGAATCCAAGAATCCCATTGCCTGTATCAACCACTTTGGTGTCGTCTGGTCCCCTTGATATTGTCTTCTGAAACCCTTCCATGAAATTGCTGAGAACCGCACTGCTGCTGCAATAGCCCATAATGGAACACATAGGAAAGTCCCTCCTTCCAACATTCCTTCTAAGTTTCCTCTGGAATTTATTTTACGCTGAACATAATATCCTCATAGGTCGGAAATGGCCAATATTTCTTTGCTGTTATAGTTTCTGCGCTGTCGCAGGCAACGCGAAGCTCCCCCATTTTACTTAAGACAATATCCCGGATCATATAAGACTCCTCTGTAATATTCTCAATATCCTGAACCTGAATCACTGCTTCTTCCAGTTCCATAGATTTAATCATAATCTGGTCTTCCATAATTGCCAGCTTCTTCAGCAGGCCGGTCTCATAGCTGCAGGAAATCGAACTCTCTACCGACTTCTTTGCAATCACTGTATTGGCAAGCTCCCCTACATATTCGCTTATCGCCGGGGCAATTTCTGTTTTAGCCATATCAATCATGGTATTTGCTTCAATCAGCACTGTTTTGCAGTAGTTCTCCAGCATAATTTCACACCTGGATTTTAGTTCTGACTCTGAAAATACCTTATGCGAAGTCAGCATCCGCACATTTTTTTCATCCAGAAGATGCGGCATACAGTCTGGTGTAGTACGATAATTCAGAAGCCCTCTCTTTTCTGTTGCCTCCTCTATCCAGGCATCGTCATAACCATTTCCATTGAAAATGATACGTTTGTGATCCTTGATGGTCTTCTGAATCAGCTTATGCAGTGCGCCTTCAAAATCCTCCGCTTTTTCCAGCCTGTCCGCATAGATTTTCAAGCTTTCTGCCACTGCGCTGTTTAACATGATGTTGGTACAGGCAATGCTGTTGGAAGAGCCCAGCATACGAAACTCAAATTTATTTCCAGTAAATGCAAAAGGAGAGGTACGGTTACGGTCTGTGGTATCCCTGTTGAACTTGGGAAGCACATTAACCCCCAGCTTCATCTGTACCTTTTCCGCTCCCGCATACGGTGTATCGTTTTCAATTGCTTCCAGCACCTGACTTAATTCGTCTCCAAGGAAGATGGATACCACTGCCGGAGGCGCCTCATTTGCCCCAAGCCTGTGATCATTTCCTGCTGTTGCCACAGAAATGCGGAGCAGATCCTGGTAATCATCCACTGCCTTAATTACTGCGCATAAGAACAATAGAAACTGTGCGTTTTCATATGGCGTTTCGCCTGGTGACAAAAGATTTACCCCTTTATCCGTTGCCAGAGACCAGTTGTTGTGTTTACCGCTTCCGTTAACTCCAGCAAAAGGTTTCTCATGCAGAAGGCATACTAATCCATGCTTTGCCGCCACTTTCTGCATCATTTCCATGGTAAGCTGATTGTGATCTGTTGCAACATTAGTCGTTGTATAGATAGGGGCAAGTTCATGCTGTGCCGGAGCTACCTCGTTATGCTCTGTTTTTGCCAAAACCCCCAGCTTCCAGAGTTCTTCGTTCAGTTCCTCCATATAATCGGCTACTCTCGGCTTAATCACTCCAAAATAGTGATCATCCATTTCCTGGCCCTTTGGCGGCTTTGCACCAAACAAGGTACGCCCTGTAAAGCGGAGATCCCTTCTCTGCTCATACATTTCCTTTGTAATCAGAAAGTATTCCTGTTCCGGACCTACTAAAGTACGGACGCATTTCACATCTTCATTTCCGAACAGACGAAGGATACGCATCGCCTGCTTATTTAAAGCTTCCATGGATCGCAGAAGGGGAGTTTTCTTATCCAGAGCCTCTCCGCCATAAGAGCAGAATGCAGTCGGAATGCATAATGCCTTTCCCTTTATAAATACATATGAAGTTGGATCCCATGCCGTATACCCTCTTGCTTCAAAGGTGGCCCGAAGCCCGCCGGAAGGAAAAGAAGACGCGTCTGGTTCTCCTTTAATCAATTCCTTCCCTGAAAACTCCATAATCACGCCGCCGTCCGGTGAGGGAGAAATAAAGCTGTCATGCTTTTCCGCTGTTACGCCGGTAAGAGGCTGAAACCAGTGAGTATAGTGTGTAGCGCCATTTTCAACTGCCCAGTCCTTCATAGCAGCAGCAACGGCATTTGCCACATTGATATCCAGCTTTGCGCCTTCATCAATGGTTTTTCTCAAAGACCTGTACACTTTAGACGACAGTTTTGATTTCATCACTCTGTCGTCAAATACCTTACATCCAAAAAAATCTGATACCTTTTTCATAATGGCTCTCCTCTCCTGGAACAGAATTTTGAAAACAAAAAAGCAAGGATGCTTTCACATTACCTTTCATGTACTGTAAAAGACGCCCTTGCCCTTTGAATCAAATTGCATCAACTGAAGCTTATAAAGAAAAAAAGGCGTCTACTGAGAACTCTATCTCAAAGACGCCGTTGCCTTTATGTGTGGGATATTACACCCTGAAAATTCATTTGTCAATCCTTTTTTTTAATTTTTCTATTTTCTGCCGTTGAATTGACAAACTCACATTTTAATCTCTTGACAAAACTTACCATCCGCTGTATAAATAATAATTATGAGCAAAGGCGTTCATTGGTTATGGCAGATACAATTCCTCCATAACCAATGAACGCCTTTGCTTTTTTGCAGCATCTGTATATAAAAAGCGTGTTACTCTTGCACGCTGAGGCTAGTGTGATACAATAGATAAATCACAGAACCTCGCAAACAAATAAAAAGAAAGAAGGTAATGCCATGAAGTATTCCAAAGCAGAGGTACTCCAATATATGCAGGAAGAAAATATAAAATTTATTCGTCTGGAATTTTGCGATGTATTTGGCAAACAAAAAAACATTTCCATTGTGCCCCAGGAGCTTCCACGCGCTTTTGAACAGGGCATTGCCATTGACGCTTCTGCCATTAGCGGCTTTGGCGACGAAAGCCATTCCGACCTCTTCCTTCATCCAGATACCGATACTCTGATGCTTCTTCCCTGGAGGCCGGAGCATGGACGCGTTGTAAGGATGTTCTGCAGCATTTCATATCCGGATGGAACCCCTTTTGAATGTGATACCCGTTCCCTGTTAAAAAAAGCAGTTCAAACAGCAAAGCAAAACGGTTATCAGTTCTTCTTTGGTGCGGAACAAGAATTCTATCTGTTCCATCTGGATGAAAATGGAAATCCGACAAAAACTCCTTATGATAATGCCAGCTACATGGATATTTCTCCCGAAGACAAAGGTGAGAATATCCGCCGCGAAGTCTGCCTTACCTTGGAACAGATGGGAATTTTGCCTGAAAGCTCACATCACGAAGAAGGGCCAGGACAAAATGAAATTGACTTCCGCTATTCAGATCCTCTGACTGCTGCGGACAATTCCATGACCTTTCAGACCGCGGTAAAAACAATCGCCGGACTAAACGGCGTATTTGCAGATTTTAGTCCTAAACCATTAGAAAATCAAGCGGGAAATGGCTTTCACATCAATATGTCCGTTAAATCCTCAGATGGTACAGATAATATGGACAGCATGATTGCCGGTATCTTGTTTAAAATTTCAGATATGACTGTATTTTTTAATCCGACCCCTGATTCTTACAAACGCTTTGGCAGCCATAAAGCCCCCAAGTATATTTCCTGGTCCAGTGAAAACCGCTCTCAGCTTATTAGAGTTCCCGCAGCAATTGGCATATATCGGCGTGCTGAACTCCGTTCTCCTGATCCATCTGCAAATACTTACCTGGCTTTTGCTCTTATGATCCATGCTGCTTTGGAAGGAATCCAAAATAAACTGGTACTGCCGCCTCCTGTGGATATTAATTTATATAAAGCAGATGATAATACTCTTAAAAATTTCAGGCAGCTTCCAAAAGATTTTAAATCAGCCTGCACGGTTGCCGCAAATAGTGATTTTATCAAAAAACATATACCAGATACCATATTAAATATCTATTGCAATCAATAGAATTCGTTTTTTTAAGGAGGGGTGTAAAATGAGTTTTAAAGAATGTACCTACAGTGTCCTCATCGTATCTGCAACTGATGCTTTCACCTCTGCCTTTGCTGACCTGCTTCCTGAAACAAAATACTTTCCTGTTCATACTGTTTCAAGTATCAATGCCGCCAGATGTACGCTGACAGAAAAAACTTATGATTTCATTATCATTAACGCCCCTTTACGCGATGATATCGGCGTTCGTTTTGCCATTGACACTTGTTGTAATAAGCAATCTGTTGTTCTTCTCATCGTAAAAAGCGATATCTATAATGGTATTCATGAGCAGGTTACGGAATATGGTGTATTTACCTTGTCAAAGCCATTATCCAAAATAACTATGACATATGCGCTTAACTGGCTGGAAAGTTCCAGAGAACGGCTAAGACAATTTGAAAAAAAATCCCTATCCATTGAAGAAAAAATGGATGAAATCCGCCTTGTCAATAAGGCAAAGTGGATTTTGATCAGTCAGCTTTCCATGAGCGAATCTGAGGCTCACCGCTACATAGGAAAACAGGCAATGGATCGCTGTGTTACCAAACGAACTATTGCAGAGGAGATCATCAAGACCTATTCTTAAATATATCGCAACCGGCCAGATACGTTTTTACCATATCGTAAGTACGAAAGTCCGCATAGCTGCAAAGCGTCATATTAAAAGGGCCGCTGCTCTCAGAAACTCGTGTCTCTTTTGCAGCGGCCCTTTTCACTCATGGTTCAGGCTTTTGTTCAGTTAGCTTGCCCGCTCTGTCTCTCTCTTCTTGATGATCGGAAGGATCAGACCGAGGGCAGTCAGAATAAATGGAGTAATGATATTTAACGCAGTAGACGCCATATCGCCCTCTACATACATTCCCATTACGCAGCAGACTGCTGTTACTGCAAAGCACCAGATGCCGGCCGTAAAGGCAAGTCCCTGGTTCTTTGTAAAGCGGTACTCCGGATTAAATTTGCCCACATACTTGCGCAGTGCAATGTAAGCGGCAAATACCCACAGGTAACGCAGAGGCATGGTAACAGAGTTTAACTTGTTCAGCTGGGACAGAACGGCAGCTGCACCTGGAACGAAGGACTGTACTAAAATGATCGTTCCAGATAATACGACTACCATCCAGATTCCGTTAATGTAAGCGCCGTATTTGTTCTTCTTAAGAAGCTTGGACGGGATGAACTCTCTTGCATCCTCATTGTCAAGCAGCATACGAAGAGGAGCGTCGATACTAAGCACAAGGGTAGAGAACTGTCCCACTGCGTTGCAGGCAGCGTAGATAATCAGGAACAGATTGCCCACATGATAATACTCGCCCAGCTTCTGGAACGCCCAGTAGGATCCGTTGGAAACATAGGAATCAAAGCTTTCCTTGCTCTCGTTGATAATGGCCGGATCGAACATCATTCCCATAGCGATGGTTCCTAAAATAGCGCAGACCATAACCATGATGGCCAGAGCGATCATTCCCTTGGGAAATCCTGTAGCAGAATTTTTCACCTTATTTACATAAGGAGAAATCTTCTCACAGCCGCCCACCGCGAATACCAGGATGGATAAGGAAGTAAAGTAACCCACGTTAAACTGCGGAATCAGGTTCTTTACGCTGAAATCCATGGAAACGTAGCCCCCATTAGGATTGATAACAGGCGCTGCAAACATCATCAGGATATACAGCATGGACATGATGAACATACTGGTTCCAGCCAGTGTAGCCAGCTTCTTAAGCGGATTTAAGCCGCGGCTCGCTACCCAGCAGAAGAACAGGAATACAGCCAGCGTAGCCATCTGCACCCAGAGTGTCGGAAACTGGTCATACGTGCTTCCGTTCTGGAATACCATCCAGCTTAATGCCTTTAAGCCGCCGCTTCCCTTGCTGGCAATGTAGGTTACGTGGCAGGCCCAGTAGGTCCAGCCTGCATAGTAGGCAAACTTCGGATTGATGGTCTCGCGGATCCAGGAGCTCACACCGCCGCCGGAATGCTTAAATGCAGATCCCAGCTCTCCTACCATCAGCGTGTAGGGGATAAAGTACAGCACGAACATCAGAATCCAGCTGAAAATAACCTCGATTCCGTTAAAGTATACGAAGCCGTTCAGAACGTTTCCAAAGCCCCAGACTGTGGAAAACGCCATGAAGGACAGGGTATACCAATCGATTTTCTTTGAATTTTCCATTCAACACCTCTTCTTGTTATTTATTTTCTGCCTTTTAGGATTCCCCGCTTTTGGCAGGGTATCCACATCCATGAGGTTTTGCAGGAAAGTTCTCCACATAGTAATTGAAGAAATAAACATTCATGTTATGCAGCGATTCAGCATGAAGCCTTTTTTGTCAGGCTCTCTGCATGGCCAGACTGCTGCTATTTTATTGGTTCCCGCAAGTCACAAAGCAGATTATTACATAAATTCAGGCCTGCGTCAACCAGAAGTTTTATTTCCTATAAGTTTAAGTTATCTATTTTGAGCGGTATTATAACCGTTTCTGGGCACCAGTAAGAAGGAGCGTAAATCCTGGCAGATACAGACTCCTCGCTGCCGCTGGAAAGCTGGCTGAACCCTGTCATCACAGTTTCAGGCTGCACTCCCCCACCTTCATCAGGAAATTCCGGCCAGCCTGTTCTGGCATAGGAAACCGTCTTCCGCTCTCCTTCCCGCTCTATCTGTGCAAACGTGAACGTTTGTCCCTCTGAACGGTCTGTCACAGAAGCTGAAACATGAAGAAGAACGTCTGCGTCTGTTCCGGATTCCTTTTTCTCCTCTTCTGTCCTCTCCTGCGCCGCCACCTTGAGAAGGCGGATCTGGCAGTCCCGAAAGCTGACCGTCTGCTCAAGAGTTCTCGTCTCACCAGGGCTGGGAACTGGAATATTCACCATCTGTGACTCATCTGCCCCCACCAGCGTAATCCCTTCCATCACCGCCTGGAAATGTCCCGCTTTTCCCGTCTGAAGCTCCTTCCTGGCTTCCTCCGGCATCTCAAATACGATCTGCATTCCCTGGATTCCACCTGCGCTTCCATCTGCCGGTTCCTCCTGCCAGCTGTATGGGTTTTCCCACGCTTGTATCCGTCTCCTTCTGCCGTTCCTGATATTCCTTTTCTCAGCTCTTCCCAGGCAGAGCTGCTCTCTGAAACCGCTTTTTCTGAATGCTCCTGCTTCCCCTCCAGCGCCGGAGCCGCCTCCATCTCAAACACAATGAGATTTTCAAAGCCTGGCAGATACAGGCGGTATTCTCCTTCCGGCTCTCCCGGGCAGGAATAGAAGTCCTCCATAAAATATCCAAAATTCATGATAAAGCTGCCGGATGGAAGCCTCGACAGGCTGGACGTTTTCTGCACCAGTCTGCCGGGAGCATACCCGGCCTTCTCTATGTTCGTCCCCTCTATCCGTACCGGCTCTGTCTGCTCTGTGTCATTGATTCGCTCCAGATAAGGACTGTATCCATAGAATGTCTCCTGCCCGGACTCTCCTGTCTCTTCTATTTTAAAATACGCAGGATTATGATCTATCTCCCTCAGCGCAGTCTCCTCGTCTGCCTCCTCCACAGAATAATCTGTGATCACCGCTGTAAACCAGAATTTCCCCTCCTGCTGTGCCGCAGATACCAAATCGGCCCTGGCAAGGGCTGATTCGGTAAAGGGGGGATCCTCTTCTGCCAGCTGGTACACTCTGGGACTTCCCTCCTCAATCAGCCCGAATCCGTCAGCAAACTGAGGATTTTCCTCTCTTTCGCTCTGCCCCTCGTTCCCACTTGTTTCCCGTTTTGTCCCACTCTCTCTTTTTCCGTTCTGAGCCATATCCGCCGTCTGCGTCTGCCTTTCCTGGGGTGTTTTCTCCAGGCTCTCCGGCCCGCATCCTCCCAGCATTGCTGCCACTGTCAGACAGCAAAGCAAATGCTTCCGCTTCATTTTCATGCCTCCCTCCTCTTTCTGCACTCCTGTTTTCTCATTCTGTCCATTAAAACAGCCATCTATTATTTGATATTTTATATTATAACAGATTTTTAATCTGATTTATTATTTGAATTTATTACATTTTTCTTTCTCTTTTCCGCCAGTTGAACTCTGCCGTCCCTTCTATTAAAATAGGTACTGGATTTTTATACAATTTCCTTACTGAATACTCTAATGAAACGAAGGTGACATCTTATGAAACACGCCGTCCGGGCTTCTTCAAAAAAGCCCCATCTCTATTCCAACCGGCAGCTGATTGCCCTGATGCTCCCCCTGATCTGCGAACAGATTTTCACTTCCTTTATGGGAACCGTGGATTCCATGATGGTCAGCAATGTGAGCGAGGCAGCTATTTCCGCCGTATCCCTCGTGGATTCCATCAATATTTTGGTGATCCAGGCCTTTTACGCCCTGGCCTCCGGAGGTGCCATTGTCTGTGCCAACTATCTTGGCCAGAAACGGCGGGATCAGGCGGAACGCTCTGCCAACCAGCTTCTGTTTATTATTTTCGCCATCTCTCTGGCTGTGCTGGCAGTCTGCCAGCTGTTCCGGGCGCCTCTTCTCCGATTGGTTTTCGGCTCTGTGGAACAGGAGGTCATGGACGCCGCTATGGTGTACTTTTTCTACACCTCTCTGTCCTTTCCTTTTATCGCGCTTTTTGATTCCGGATCCGCCGTCTTCCGGGCGCAGAACAACAGCCGCCTCCCTATGGCGATTACCGTGTCCACCAATCTGATGAACATTGCAGGAAACGCCCTCTTAATCTGGGGCTTTCACCTGGGCGTGGCGGGAGCCGCCGTCTCCACCCTGCTTTCCCGCATTGCTGCGGCCCTTCTGGTGCTTCTCTTCCTACGCAGGAAATCAGGGGAACTGCGGATTGGAAACTTCATCTTCCTGAAACCAGACGGACGCCTTATCAAAAATATCCTGCGGATCGGTATTCCGTCCGGCGTGGAAAACGGCATGTTCCAGTTTGGAAAGCTGGCAATCCAGTCCACCGTTTCTACTCTTGGAACCACCGCCATCGCCGCTCAGGCCATGACAAATATTATGGAAAACTTTAACGGAATTGCTGGAATCGGCATTGGAATCGGCATGATGACGGTGGTAGGCCAGTGCCTGGGGGCAGGCAGACCGGACGAAGCCCGCTACTATATTAAAAAGCTGAGCTTTGCGGCGGAGTTTGTGGTCTTTGGAAGCTGCCTTCTCATTTTCCTGATGGCTGGGCCTATCACAAAGCTGGCAGGACTTTCCGGGGAGAGCGCATCCCTCTGTCTGTTTATGAACAGCTGGATTACCATTGTAAAACCCCTGGTATGGACTGCCGCCTTTATTCCAGGCTACGGCCTGCGTGCGGCAGGCGACGTGAAATTTTCCATGATTCTCTCCTGCCTCTCCATGTGGATCTGCCGCGTCAGCCTCTGCATTTACCTGATCCGCGTCTGCGGCTTCGGCCCTATTGCAGTCTGGATCGGCATGTTCACCGACTGGACGGTCCGCGGCCTGTTCTTTATCCACCGGTTCAGAAGCGGAAAATGGCTGAACCACCAGGTAACGGACTAAAACGCTTAGTATCCATCGTCTGTTCCAGAAATTACAAAAAAGGATCCGATCCTCCACCTCAGATATGAGATGAAGGATCGGATCCTTTTATGTCCATTCTAATTATAAATAAAATAGAGAATCAGCGGAATGCACAGAATATAGAGTCCCGGATGGATCTCCTTCCACTTTCTGGTAGCCGCCTTAATTCCCACATGGGCCAGAATTCCAGCTGCAATTCCTGTGGCAATGTTGGCTGTGTAGGTTCCGAACACAATCATGATAAACGGACCGAAGGCGTCGTCGAAATTGGAAAAGTCGATTTCAGAGAAGCCGCTGATCATCAGAAAGCCTACGAAAATCAGCGCCGGGCCTGTGGCTGCGTCAGGAATAATGACAAACAGCGGAGCGGCAAAAATAGTCAGCAGGAAAATAATTCCCGTGGTGACTGCCGTCAGGCCGGTACGTCCTCCCGCCTCCACGCCGGAGGTGGACTCTACAAAGGTGGTAATGGTCGTACATCCGGTCACAGCTCCCACGCAGGTTCCAATGGCGTCCACCAGGAAGGGCTTTTCAATGCCAGGCAGGTTTCCGTCCTCGTCTAACATCCTGGCCTTTCCTGCCACTCCCAGAACTGTCCCCAGAGTGGAAAAGAAATCTCCGAAGAAGGCTACAAATACCCAGATCACCGTGTCGGCTGTCAGCAAATGCTTAAAATCGAAATTAAAGCACACATTTCCCAGATTGGCCATATCAGGAATCTCAAAGAAATGCTCTGGAAGCTTTGTGACTCCGAAGGGAATGCCCGCGATGGTGATCGCTATGATTCCGATAAGGATTGCGCCCCGCACATTGTACGCCGTTAAAATGGAAATTAAAAGCAGTCCCGCGATAGCCAGCAGCACCTTTGGGTCTGTGAAATCACCCATGGCAATGCCGTCAGTGAAGGTTCCGATTCCCGTATTTTTAAAGCCCAGGTACGCTACGAAAAATCCGATGGACGCCGAGATGGCCACCTTAATATTCTTGGGGATCATCTTCACAATCATGTCCCTGATTCCAAAAATGGTCAGAGCCAGAAAAATAATTCCTGAAATCAGGATAATGCTCATAATGGAACCAAAGGAAAGGCTTCCGTCCTGCAAAAGAGCGCCTAACAGGAAGTTCGTTCCCATTCCCGTAGAAAGGGCGAAGGGAAAGTTCGCGTAAAGTCCCATAAAAATTGTGATAACGCCGCTGACAAGGGCGCACATAATAAGGATAGCCGACTTGCTGATCACATAGCCGTTGGCGTCCGTCAGGCTGGCGGCGTCCCCAAAGCCTACAATCGCCGAAGGCTGCACCGCCAGCACATAGGCCATCGTCATAAACGTAGTAATGCCTGCGAGAATTTCCGTCTTCACATCGGTCTTTCGCTCCCGCAGTTTAAAAAACTCTTCCATTTTCATCCTCCCTGATCTCTTGTTTTCATCTTTTGCTGTTCCCGGCAGCTTGGCTTACTCCCGGCGCTGTGGATTCTCTTTCAACCAGCCTGCAGGAAAATTTTCTGCTCTCTGCCGTTTTTCCCTCTTCAATCTGGCGGATCAGCGCCTGGGCCGCCTCTTTCGCCACCTGAGCCATGGGCAGATGCACGCTGGTCAGGGCAGGACTGGCCGCCCTGGCCGCAATGCTGTCGTCCACGCCTATGAGGGAAACCGTCTCCGGCGCGGAAAGCCCCCGCTTTCTCAGAAACTGCAGCGCTCCGGCCGCCATGTTGTCATTTCCGCAGATAACGGCCGTAGGGCGGCATTCCATGGAAAACAGCTCCTCCATGCAGCAAAACCCGCTCTCAATGGAATAATCTCCATATCTGGTAAACTCCTCTTTCCAGGGGAGCCCCAGACGTTTCAGCGTATCCAGGTAGCCCTGATACCGATCCGCCATGTGCTGCTGGCTTCCTCCCGCATGGAAAAATCCGATCTCCCGGTGGCCCAGGCCAGACAGGTATTCTGTGCAGGAGACGCCGATCCCATAATTATCAAAATAGAACTGGCGGTTTTCCAGACAGCGGCTGTGGTTTTCCACCAGCACAAAAGGAAACTCCCGGTTCAGAAGATAGCGGATCAAATCCTCTGGCACTTCCCATGCCGACACCAGAAACAGGCCGTCCATGCCCTTTCCCTCCGCGCCGTCTCTCAGCATTTGGAGCGTCTGTTCCTCTCTCCCTACGGAGCTCAAACCGATCTGAAGCTGATATCCTGCCTGGCAGGCGCTGTCATTCAGCGTCTGAATCATGGGGAGCAGATGAAGCCAGGTAGAGTCTGAAATCTCCGGCTCTGTCACAATGCAGAGTCCCAGTACTCTGGAACGGCCGCTGGCCAGCTTCCGGGCCAGGACATTCGGCGTGTAGTTCAAAAGCCGGATCGCTTTCTCAATCTTCTTTCTGTTTTTTTCCTGCACGCTTTCCGGATGATTCAGATATTTGGAAACCGTACCTGCCGAAAGTCCTGCAAGCTGCGCCACATCTCTGAGGGTCGATTTTTGTTCCATGGCTCTTTCCTGTTCCTTTCCCGGCCGTATTTTCCCGGCCGTATTCATTCGCTGCGCTAATAAATAAGCCGCAGGAGTATGTTCCGCTCCCAACAAATGAATCGGTTCATTTTTCTTTCCCCCATATTTTCCACTCTGTTAACCTACACCTTTTTCCCTTATATGTCAATAAATTTTTGAAATTTTATCTAAATTCATTGACAATGGTCTTCTTTTTTTCTATGATGATAGAAATGGAAAATGAATCGTTTCATTTATCATTTTATTCCGTTCCTTTTGATAAGTTATACTAATAATTAAATTACAGTTCTGCCGCCTATGCGGCGGCTGAAAGGAGACTTTATGTACGCAAAGAAAGAAAAAGACCGTTCCCGCCTGATGAAGGCGGCTCTGCAGGAAATCCCCTGCGATCTGACTGTTTCCAACGTCCGTTATCTGAATATCTTCACCGGCGAGATCTATCCGGCTCAGGTTGATATTTTAGACGGAGTGGTAGTCCGCGTCCGCGAGGAGGGACAGGAAACGGCCTGCCCCTCCAGGGAAATTTACGATGGAAAGGACGCTTATCTGATTCCAGGCTTTATCGATGTCCACATGCATGTGGAGAGCACCATGATGATTCCGGAGCAGTTAAGCCGTGCTGTTCTCCCCTGGGGAACTACTACTATCTGCACCGATCCCCACGAAATCGGAAATGTCATGGGCATTGAGGGCGTAGAATTTATGCTGGAAAACGCGAAGAAGTCTGCTCTGCGCCAGTATGTGCTGGCTCCCTCCTGCGTGCCGGCGGTCCCAGGCCTGGAAAGCAGCGGCGCTTCCTTTGAAGCCCCTGAAATCCGCACGCTTCTGGAAAAGGAAGGCGTCATCGGCATTGCTGAGATCATGGATTTTGTGGGCGTTTACAAGGACAGCCCCAGGATGCACGCAATTATTGACGAAGGCCTTAAAAAGAACGCCTTCCTTCAGGGCCACGCCCCCACTGTCACAGGCAGGGAGCTGTGCGCCTACCGCCTGGGAGGTCCGGAAAGCGATCACGAAAGCCAGAGCGCGGCGGAAGTGCGGGAGAAGCTCCGCCTGGGCATGCATGTAAACGTGCGGGGAAGCTCTTTATGTGATGTAGTTCCGGATTTGATCCGCGGTCTGGACGGACACAGATGGTACGATCACGTTTCCTTCTGTACAGACGATGTCCATGCCAGCGACCTGCTGGCTGACGGCCATGTGAACCGGGTGGTAAAACGGGCTGTCGCAGCCGGCATGAGCTCTTTAGACGCCATTAAATGCGCCACCTTAAACGCTGCAAAGGAGCTGGGCATTCAGGATCTGGGAGCAGTGGCTCCCGGCTATGTTGCTGATTTCCAGCTGGTACGCCGCCTGGACGGAAGCCAGCCAGAGGCTGTCTTTATGGAGGGAAGGAAGGTGGCCGAAAACGGCGTGTATACAGGATGCGATCCTGAGCCGGCCGCTTCTTCCTTTAAAAATACAGTCAATATTCCCCAGATCTCCTCTGCGGCAGATTTCATTCTCACCGTTCCTGAGAACTATGCAAAGGACACGATTGAGGTAAATGTAATGGTGCCTTCCGCTGACAAGATTCTCCGCACCGTCCGTCCGGTCAGCCTTCCTGTCAGAGACGGAGCCGTATCTTTGGAAGGCCGTGAAGATCTCCAGTTTGTAAGCGTAGTCAACCGGTACGGAAACGGAAAACAGGTCATCGGCGTGTTTGAAAACTTCGGTCTTTGCGAGGGCGCTTTCGCCACCACCATCACCCACGACAGCCACAACCTGCTTGTGGTCTACCGTGATCCGGAAAGCGCTTTAAAAGCCGTTCAGGCTCTGCAGGCCTGCGGCGGAGGCATCTGTGCAGTCAAGGACAGCAAAGCGTCTGTTCTGGAACTTCCCGTGGCCGGCTTAATGTCCAATCTGCCCTGCCGCCAGATGGCAGAGCGGATTGAAACGGTTCAGAAGGCCGTTCAGGAAATCACCACCCCGGAAACGTCTCTGCTGGGCGCTTCGATTATGTCCTTAACCGCCCTTCCCGGCGTGACGATCACCGATTTCGGTCTTGTCGACGGCATCAGCCAGACACTTCTGCCTGTTTTCCCGTCTGAGCGTTAATCCTTTCTATCTATTCAGCAGCGCTGATGTACAAAGTGCAGTATTTCCTTTGTGCGTCAGCGCTGCTTTTTTCGTTTTTTTGTGCAATCCCACTCTTTTGTAATTCTTTTTTATCTGTTTTTTTGCATAATTTTTAGTTGACACAAGCTGGCAGAGTATGGTAATATCTATAATATAAAAATGATTATTGTTATTGTTATTAATTTTTTATTATGATTTTACGGTTCGAAAGGAGGATCTACCTATGCTGTTTCATACTACTGCTGAACACGAAGCTCTTCGTGCCAAAATCCGCGCCTTCGCTGAAGAAGAGGTAAAGCCCCACGCATTTCTTATGGATAAGGAAAACCGTTTTCCAGACGAGGCGGTCAAAAAATTAGGCGAGATGGGTCTCATGGGAATCCCGTATCCGAAGGAGTACGGCGGCGCCGGACTGGACGTGATCAGCTACGCCATTGCCGTAGAAGAGCTTTCCCGCGTAGACGGAGGCACAGGCGTTATTCTCTCCGCCCATGTTTCCCTGGGCTCCTGGCCTATTTTTGCCTTCGGTACGGAAGAGCAGAAGAAAAAATATCTGGTTCCCCTCTGCAGGGGTGAGAAAATCGGCGCCTTTGGACTGACTGAGCCTAACGCAGGCTCTGACGCCGGCGGCACCGAGACAACCGCCATCGATAAGGGCGACCACTATCTGTTAAACGGCGGTAAGATCTTCATCACAAACGCGCCTAAGGCTGACACCTATGTGGTATTCGCCGTGACGACTCCTGATATCGGAACGCGCGGCATCTCTGCTTTCATCGTAGAGAAAGGCTGGAAGGGCTTCACTTTCGGCGACCACTATGACAAGATGGGAATCCGTTCCTCCTCTACCGCCGAGCTGATTTTTAACAATGTGAAGGTTCCCAAGGAGAACCTCCTTGGAAAGGAAGGACAGGGCTTTAAGATTGCCATGGCCACTCTGGACGGCGGCCGTATTGGCATCGCCTCCCAGGCCCTTGGAATCGCTCAGGGAGCCTACGAAAGCGCCCTCGACTACGCAAAGGAGCGCGTTCAGTTCGGAAAGCCCATCGGCTTTAACCAGGCAATCGGCTTTAAGCTGGCCGACATGGCTACCAAGCTGCGCTGCGCCAGATTCCTTGTCTACTCCAGCGCAGAGTTGAAGGAGCACCACGAGCCTTACGGCATGGAATCTGCCATGGCTAAGATGTACGCCTCCGACATTGCCCTCGAGGTGACCAACGACGCCGTTCAGATTTCGGCGGAACCGGCTTCTTAAAGGGTATGGACGTTGAGCGTATGTACCGTGACGCTAAAATTACCACTATCTATGAAGGAACCAATGAGATTCAGAGAGTCGTTATTTCTTCCGCTCTTCTGGGTAAACCGCCGAAGGATGCGTCAGGTTCCTCCAGCCGTCCGAAAAAGCCGGCTCCTGTGACAGGTGTCAGAAAGCGCCACATGATCACAGAGGGAAGTCCGAAGGAACAGGCTGCAGAGCTGGCCGCTCTCCTTAGAAAGGACGGATACGACTTCACTGTCGGCATTCCGATGGATACTCCGATCATCCAGGCAGAGCGCGTAGTCAGCGCAGGCCAGGGTATCGGGGAGAAAGAAAATATGAAGCTGATCGAGCAGCTGGCTAAGGCAGCCGGAGCCGCTGTCGGTTCCTCCCGTCCGGTAGCCGAAACGTTAAAATACGTTCCGCTGAACCGCTATGTGGGCATGTCCGGCCAGAAATTCACCGGAAATCTCTACATTGCCTGCGGTATTTCAGGAGCGGTCCAGCACTTAAAGGGCATCAAGGACGCTTCTACCATCGTAGCCATTAACACCAACGGAAACGCTCCCATCTTTAAAAACTGCGACTATGGAATTGTGGGAGATGTGAAGGAAATTCTGCCTCTGCTGGCCGAAGAGCTGGGTCTGGAGGAAAAGAAGCCGGCTCCTCCTATGGTAAAAATCAAGAGGCCTCTGCCTCCGAAGCCGGAACCAATCGGAAAGCGCTATGTCTGCGGCGGCTGCGGATACGAGTACATTCCGGAGCTGGGCGACGAGGACGGCGATATCGCTCCAGGCACTCTGTTTGAAAAGCTGCCGGAAGACTGGGTCTGCCCGGAATGTGCAGAATCAAAAGAAATGTTTATTGAGGCATAAGGCAAAGGAGGTAAGATTATGTACTGTGTACGCAAGGTTACAGATGATATTTACTGGGTAGGAGCCAACGAGCACCGCCTTCATCTGTTTGAAAATATCCACCCGATTCCAAGAGGCGTTTCCTACAACGCATACCTTCTCTTAGACAAGAAGACCGCCCTGTTTGACACGGTGGACTGGGCGGCATGCCGCCAGCTTCTGGAAAATCTGGATCACCTGTTAAACGGACGTCCTCTGGATTATCTGGTTATTAACCACATGGAGCCGGATCACGGGGCTTCCATCGAAGAGGTGCTGCTCCGCTACCCGGATGTGACTATTATCAGCACCGAGAAGTCCTTTATGCTGATGCGCCAGTTCGGATTTGCCGTAGACTCCCACCCTCTCATGGAGGTAAAAGAGGGAGATTCCATTTCCTTTGGAAAACACACCGTTCAGTTTATTGCAGCGCCCATGGTTCACTGGCCTGAGGTCATGGTTTCCTTTGACTCGACAGACGGCGTTCTCTTCTCTGCCGACGCCTTCGGCTCCTTCGGAGCTTTAGACGGAAAGCTCTTTGCCGACGAGGTCAACTTCGACCGCGACTGGATTGACGACGCCCGCCGCTATCTGTCAAATATTGTGGGAAAATACGGTCCACATATCCAGCTTCTGTTAAAGAAAGCCGCTGGAATTTTAGATCAGATCCACTATATCTGTCCTCTCCATGGACCTGTGTGGAGAAAGGATTTAGGCTATTTTATCGATAAATACGATAAGTGGAGCCGCTATGAGCCGGAGGAGAAGGGCGTTATGATTGCATACGCTTCCATGTACGGCAACACAGAGGCTGCCGCTCAGGCCCTGGCATCCCGCCTCTGCGAGAGAGGCTGTACAAATGTGTGGATGTACGATGTGTCGAACACTCACATTTCCCAGCTGATTTCCGAGTCCTTCCGTTTAAGCCACATTGTGCTGGCGTCCGTCACCTACAATCTGGGCATCTACCCGGTGATGCACAATTACCTGATGGATATGAAGGCGCTGAATCTCCAGAACCGTACCTTCGCCCTCATCGAAAATGGTTCCTGGGCCTGCAAGTCCGGCGATTTGATGCAGAAATTCATCAACGAGGAGTTAAAAAATATGACGGTTCTGAACGAGCGTTTATCTTTAGCTTCCTCCCTTCTGCCTGATAAGGCCGCAGAGCTGGATATGCTGGCAGACGCCATCGCAGAATCTGTAAAGGCAGCTAAGTAAATACTCTCTTATATGGGGAATCCACAGACAGAAGCTCATTCTTTCTGTGGATTTCTCTTTTTTCGCTCTCTAGCAGTTGAATATTATCCTTATATTGATTATAATGAACTAGAATGGAGGTGCGTATACGATGAAAGATATGAAAACAGTTATAATTGCCGTCCTGTGCGGCGTCATCGCCGGCCTGGCTCTTATTTTGAAAAAAACAGCAGGATATCCAGATGGTTCTGGCGCTTAGCCACCGTGAGCTGGAAAGCTGGCTGGACGAGGGAAAACGGGTAAAGTAATATCAGGAAGCACGCAGGAAAACGATTATGATAAACAGGCGCAGAAAAAGCAGGCACAGACTGTTTGATGACAGTCTTTATGCCTGCTTGTTTCGTATGGTGCCCTACCTTATCTCCCCTGACGCCACAATATCTGCTCCGCATCCGCATATATTCTCTATTATAACATCATACCGTTTCACAGGGGCAGTTACTTTCTTCTTTCTGATCTCCTCCATGCACTGTGCCAGAAGTTCTTTGGGAACTGGACGGCTGGAGCGGACAGGGAGAAGGGGATGAGCCTCGCTGTCTGTCTTCACTGTGGTGGTGAGAATCCGCACTGGATGGGAAAACTCCTGGCGTCCGTATTCCTCGCCGCGGCGGCAGGTATATCCTGTGATGGAGGTTACCTGTTCTCCCTCTCCCTCCACCAGAATATGACAGCCCATGGGGCAGACTGTACAGATGATTTCCTTTGTCATAGGTTTACGCCTCCTTCTCAATTTCAACCGTCACATCGCCTGTCACAAGATGTAAGGGGATTTCAATAGACTCCATTTCTCCCGGATTAACCCGCAGCGCCTTTTTCGCCTTAATTTCCTTTTCGCCGCACTTGGCAGTAATCTTTACTTCTGTATCAGGTGCCAGCACTCTGAAAAACAGGCGGACGGTCTCTTTCTCATCTGCTTCTGGTCTACTTAGCGTTCGGTCCAGACAGATAGACTGGGGGCAGAGATAGCGCACGTTTGCTCCTGGAACCGCCTTTACAGAACGGCCTTCTGCCGGCTTCTCGGTATGATCCGGTCTGTCTTTCCAGAGGGCGGCGTATCTGGCAGCGCAGGCTCCTGCCTGCATACTCTCTGTCGTCACATTGTCCACCAGATCATTGACGTGCACCACGTTTCCGCAGGCGAAAACGCCTGGAGCCGAGGTCTGCATATACTGGTTCACAGACGGCCCGTTTGTCACCGGATTCATCTCAATTCCCGCCTGCCTCGTCAGCTCGTTTTCTGGCAGAAGTCCGACGGACAAAAGCAGCGTGTCGCAGGAGATAAATTCCTCTGTCTCAAGGATGGGCTTTTTATTCTCATCTACTGCAGCCACATACACGCCTTCTACTCTCTCGTTTCCCACGATTCTGGTGACTGTGTGGGACAGCTTTAACGGAATGTCAAAGTCGTCCAGGCACTGTACCTTATTTCTGGTAAGGCCTGCCAGAAAATCCATAATCTCCACTACTGCCTTCACATGGGCTCCCTCGAGGCTCATTCTCCTGGCCATGATCATTCCAATGTCTCCGGAACCTAAAATCACCACTTCCCTGCCTACCATGGCGTTCTGACGGTTAATCAGGCGCTGTGCGGCTCCCGCCGTGTAGACGCCTGCCGGTCTGGTTCCGGGAATCTGGATTCCTGCTCTCGTCTTCTCCCTGCATCCCATGGCCAGGACAATGCTTCCTGCCCTCACTCTCGTCATTCCATACCTGGAATTGACGCAGTACACTACATTTTCCTCCGGCACAACCTCCAGCACCATAGAGTTCAGCAGAACCTCCGCGCCCAGCTTCTCTGCCTCGTCCTCAAACCGTCCGGCATACTCCGGCCCCGTCAGCTCTTCCTTAAAATAGGTCAGTCCAAAGCCCGGGTGGATGCACTGCTGCAAAATGCCTCCCACACTCTCGTCCCGCTCAATAAGAAGCACCCTTTCTGCTCCCTCTTTCTTTGCAGCCACCGCTGCGGAAAGTCCTGCCGGGCCTGCCCCTATAATCGCCACATCACATGTTATCTCATACATACAAACCTCTCCTTCTGTCTGCTGTCTCTGACCGATACCGTTCCTGCTATCTCATTCTTCCTGTTACCATGTAGGAACCTGCGTTATTCTTGTTCACCTGTTCCACCGGAATGTTCCACTCCTTAGCCAGAATCTCAATCACTTTGGGACCACAGAAACCGCCCTGGCACCGTCCCATTCCAGCGCGCACTCTCCGCTTCACGGCATCCATGCTTCTGGCTCCCAGCGGGCGGCGGATACAGTCTAAAATCTCCCCCTCTGTGATGGTCTCGCAGCGGCAGATAACGGTTCCGTAGGCCGGATTTTCTTTAATCAGCTTCTCCTTTTCCTCCCTGCTAAGCTCATGGAACCGGACAATTCCCTTTCTGGTCTTTTTAAAATTTTCTTTAAATACAAGGGGCGCGCCATGATCTATAAGCAGCTGCGCCACATATTTTCCCATGGCCACAGAGAGAGTCAGGCCTGTGGAGCGGACGCCGGAAAGATTCACAAAGCCCTCCAGATCCTCCCACATATCCACATGGAGTCCCTCAGGATTCCGGTTGGGCCGCAGGCCGCTGTACTGGGTAATGGTATCTCTTACATTGACGTTTGGAATCAGCCGTTTCACATCGTCCACAATGCTCTGAAGGCCCTCCGGCGTCACGCTCTTATCCGTCTTATTGTCCAGATCCTCCGCAGTCGGGCCTACCAGCATGTTTCCGTGAATGGTAGGACACATCAGCTTGCCCTTTGTCACCTTGGTTGGAATCGGAAGCACGATGTGCTCTACCTGGCAGCTGGTATTCTTATCTAAAATATAGAACTGTCCTCGTCTGGCCACCACCTTGTAATCTGCCTTGCCCACCATAGCCGCGATCTCGTCGCAGTAGAGAGCCGCCGCATTGATCACATAGTCGGTCTCTATGATTCCTCCTGTTGTCTCCACGGCCTTCACTTTTCCATTCTCTGTCTGAATCCCCGTCACCTTTGTATTGAGCAGGAAGGAGACGCCGTTTTCATTGGCATTCTCCGCCAGCGCCTGCACCAGAATAAACGGGTCGATAATGCTCTCTCTTGGAATGTAAAGGCCTCCCTTTACCTCAGGATTCAGATTCGGCTCCATAGCCAGAAGCTCCTCGCCTGTCTTATACTCTACGTCATACACCCTGTTTTTGAAGGCTTTGGCCTTAATCTCCGGCAGCTTCTCATACTGTTCCTGGGTAATGGCCGGCAGAATCGCTCCGATCCGCTTAAACGGCACGTCCAGATCTCTCGCCAGCTCGTCGTACATGGGATTGGCTGCCACGACCAGCTGGGATTCCAGCGTTCCCGGAGAAGCGTCATAGCCTGTGTGGATAATGGCGCTGTTGGATTTTGAGGCGTCCCCTCCAATGTCTTCATTCTTATCTACCACAACCACATCGATTTTATATTTGGAAAGCTCTCTGGCCACAGCGCAGCCCACTGCGCCGGCTCCGATTACTACTACGTTTGTCCTCATAACCCTCGTTCCTCCTGTCTCACTCTTATTTCTCTGCCCAGCTCTTGGCCCGCTCTACCGCTCTATGCCAGTTTCTGAGAAGCTCTGCTCTGACTGATTCCTCCATGTGCGGCTCATATCTTTTATAAAGCTTCCAGTTGTGCTCAAGCTCTGACAGATCGTGGAACTCTCCGATTCCGTAGGCAGCCAGGTAGGCGGCTCCCAGACCCGTCGTATCGGTAATCACCGGAACGTCCACCGGGATTCCCAGAATATCTGCCTGGAACTGCATTAAAAATTCATTGACAACCGCTCCGCCGTCCACGCGCATCACCTCAATGGGAATTCCCGAATCCTTTACCATCACGTCCAGATTGTCCTTCACCTGATAAGCGATGCTCTCTAACGTGGCCCGCACCAGCTGCTCCTTTGTGGTTCCTCCTGTGATTCCCACAATGGTTCCTCTGGCGTACTGATCCCAGTGAGGCGCCGCCAGTCCGGCAAAGGCAGGCACAAAGTATACGCCTCCTGTATCCGGCACAGATTTGGCCAGATCCTCCGTCTCAGCCGCGCTGGCAATCAGGTGAAGCTTGTCGCGAAGCCACTGGACTGCCGCTCCTGATATGTAAATGCCGCCGTCCAGGGCAAAAGTCATCTGCTTCTGGTTCAATCCCCAGCCAACGGTGGTCAGAAGGCCGTTTTCCGAATAAACCGGCTTATCTCCCGTGTTCATCAGCATAAAACAGCCTGTTCCATAGGTAGTCTTCACTGTTCCTGGTTTGAAGCAGGCCTGGCCGAACAGAGCGGCCTGCTGATCTACCACAGAGCCGGAAATCGGAATCAGGGCTCCGAAGAAATCCAGCGGATCCGTATATCCATAGACCTCTGCGCTGTCGTGGATTTCCGGCAGAATCTTCTTTGGAATGCCCAGAGCCTTTAAAATGTCATCGTCCCACTCTCCTGTATGAATATTTAACAGCATAGTTCTGGAAGCGGTAGAGTAATCCGTCACATGCACATGGCCGTGAGTCAACTTCCAGATCATCCAGGTATCAAGCGTGCCTGCAATCACATGGCCGTTCTCTATCTTCTCCCTGACTCCCTCCACATGATCCATAATCCAGCGTATCTTCGTGGCGCTGAAATAGGCGTCCGCCACCAGTCCCGTCCGCTCCCGGATGAGATCTCCGTATTTCTCCGCCAGCTCGTCTGCCATCTTCGCGGTTCGTCTGTCCTGCCAGACAATGGCATTGTACACCGGAACGCCTGTGTAGCGGTCCCAGAGCATCACCGTCTCCCCCTGGTTGTCAAGCCCCATACAGGTCAGATCCGCCACCTGGATCCCCGCCTCCTCGGCCGCCATGGCTATGGTCTCCAAAATGCTGTTCCAGATTTCCATGGGATCGTGCTCTACCCATCCCGGTTTCGGATAATACTGGGTATGCTCCTTATATCCTCTGGCAATCTGATTCCACTGGGAATCAAAAATAAGCGCTGTCGTACCTGTTGTCCCCTGATCCAAACCTAAATAATACTTCTCCAACTGTTTTCCTCCTTTACTGCTTTCTATCTATTCTGACGATTCTGATAAACACTTTCAAACACCCCGAATGTTCTCCCGCCAGTTACTCCGGCTGCTGCCTGTTATGCTCCTGCTCCATGCCCCTGCACATAAAGAGCGCCAGACACACGGCAATCACGCCTGCCGCCAGCTTTCCCACTACAACCGGCGTAATCATGGACGGCTCTACCCCAGCCGTAAATCCCAGGTGATCTCCCAGAGCCGCCGTAGCCGGAACCAGCCAGGCTGTATTCACGATAATTCCCTTTTTATTCATGTCCTTCATCATGGTATAAACAGGAACGGAGTTGGCCAGTGTAAATACAAGACCTGCCGCGCTGGTCTTATCAAGCCCCAGCTTCTGTCCCGCCCGGTTCAGAGGCTTGTCGAGCACCTTGGTGAGAATGGTGAGCACCGGGAAGGTTCCAAGCAGTACAATGCCGATTCCCGCAATGGCGCTCATGCCTTCCATAATATCTGCCATTCCCGGAATCACCACCACTCCGGTGAGATGCTCAAAGGCAGCAGCCGCCAGTCCTATGTAAATGACAATCGTGATAAACTGTCCGAATACCATGCATCCCTTCACCATGGCCTCGGGAATGAATTTAAGCCCCAGAGCCAGAACTGCTGCCAGGATGATAACCGGAACTGTGTTCCACAGCACCATGGACGGATCAAAGCCTGCAATCAGGCCTCCTATGACGCTTCCTGCCGGAATCGTAATGAGGCCGATTAAAAGTCCTTTGGAAAAGTAAGGACGGTCCTCCTTTTCAATGAGTCCCAGTCCGACGGGAATCGAAAACACCAGCGTGCACCCCAGCATGGACGCCACAATATTCCCCGCCAGAAGTCCCGCCTCCTGATCCTGGGCCAGCTCCACAGCCAGAGAATAGCCGCCCATATCATTGGCTAAAACCGCTCCAAACATGGCCGGATCCGCTCCCAGCGCCTCAAATACCGGAATAATCACAGGGCCCAGCAAATCTGCGATCACCGGAGCCAGACAGACGATTCCCACCATTCCCAGAGCCAGCGGCCCCATAGCCTGGAATCCCTCGTCAAACTTCTCCCCCAGTCCCAGCCGGTTCCCAAAAATCTTGTCAGCCGCTCCAATCAGAACTCCGGCCGCCATCACCCAAAGAATGATTTGGTCAAATGTCATGCAGTTTCCTCCTTTTCCTGCGCTCTGCCCAGCGCTTTGTTGTAAAAATCCACACATTTCTCCGTGTTTTGTTGTATTTTATTGTATTACTTTCCATTTTTAAAATCAATACCACAAAATAACCGATTTTAAAGCCATGTTTTTGTGCATATTTTTTCTGTATGTTGTGATTATTTTCGTAAATACAATTAATTCCACATTTTATTTCATCAGACGCACTTTCTGAAGAAATAAAAAAGAGAAGCGCGTTTCACTTGGCACACAGCCTGTTAACGCTCTTCTCTTTCTCATTTTATTCTATTCTTTTTATTTTTATTACGGCTTTTCCCTTCTGCTGCCGTGACAGAAGTCCGCCGCCTTGACAGAAATCCCTGGAAGGAATCACATCTCTTACTGTTCCATATCCGGCTGTTCTCCTGGCGCTTCAATCTGGATGACCTCTGTCTTCATTGTGTGCATTTTTCCTATGATCATCCGATCCGCCCGGCTGTCGGTGATCAGCACGTCCAGCCTGGACAGGGGGCACACCTCGTTCATGGCAATCACGCCGAATTTGCTGTAGTCTGTCAGCCCGATCACCTTCTGGCTCCGCTCCAGCATGACGCGTCTCAGATTCGTCTCCTCAATGTGATAGTCTGTAATGCCGTTTTCCACAGTCAAACCTCCGATCCCCAGAATGTATTTATCCAGGTTGAACCGGCTCATCACCTGCTCTGCCACAAAGCCGGAAACGGAAAATTCTCCCTTCCTGACCTCTCCGCCCAGCATTATGACGCGGATGTTTTCATCCTCGCTTAAAATTTCTGCAATCGGCATGGAATTGGTCAGCACAATCACTTTTTTCTTTCCAATCAGCGCTTTGGCAAACTCTCTGGCTGTCGTTCCAATGTCGATTCCCAGCACGTCGCCGTCCTCGATAAGCTCCACCGCTCTTTGGGCGATGGCCGCCTTTTCCGCATAATGCTTAATCTCCCGCTGCTCATAGAGGGGTTCCTTCCCCTTCTTCTGATTCAGAACCGCACCTCCGTATACCCGTGTCAAAAGCCCCTGTTTTTCCAGATATTCTAAATCTCTGCGGATAGTCTCGATGGAAACGTCGAACTGTCTCATCAGATCGCTGACCTTCAGCACCCGATCCGCCTGGATCATCTCTGCTATTTTTTCCCTCCTGCTCTGAAGCATGGTTTTCTCCCCCTGTCTGGCATTTATCTATGATTTCATTATAATACCTGGGGGAGCATTTGCCAACAAGGGAAATGACAGGTCACAAAATCTGAGCTTTTGTGCCAGTCTGGAACTTCCGAAGCTCCTCCTGTGTGGGAAGTCCTTCATTGTCGCTGATATTCATGACCTGGATGGCACCGATGGCATTTCCTCGAAGCACACTGTCTCTCATGGACAGTCTCTCCAGCATTCCGCTGAGCACTCCCACTGCAAATCCATCTCCCGCGCCTACAGTATCTACGATCTTCTCCACCCGGTATCCAGGCACGCAGTAAGAGGCTTCTCCTTCTCTGACGTAAGCTCCGTCCGCCCCATTCTTCACAATTACCGTCTTCACGCCCAGATTCTGGTAGAAATCTGCCGCCTCTTCCGGCTGATCGGTTCCCGCCAGAATTCTGCACTCGCCGATTCCAGGAAGCACCGCATCCGCCATGGACGCAAGCTGGTTGATGACCCGGATCATGGTCTCTTCATTTTCCCACAGCGCCGGTCTGAGATTCGGATCAAAGGTGAGAAAAATCCCCGCCTCTCTGGCCCGTTTCATCAGGCAGAAGGACGCCTCCCTTGCGCTTTCTGACAGCGCGGGGGGAATGCCCGTCACATGTATCAGCTCCACATCGGTCAAGTCAAGCGCGTCTATCTCCGCCTTTGAGATGTGGGAGGCTGCAGAACCCTTTCTGTAGTACGGCGCATAGGGATCGCTTCCGTCTGTCACACGGTTTTTCAGCTGAATTCCCGTGCGGTATACCGGATCATACGTCACCATACTGGTTCCAATCTCGTTCTTTTTCAGCTGGTTTTCTATATAATGGCCAAAGGGATCGTCTCCCAGCCTGGTCAGGTATTCCACCGGATGCCCCAGTCTGGAAAGGCCGATGGAAACATTTACCTCCGCGCCGGAAAGCGCTCTGGTGAAATGCTCCACTTCCTCCAGCGGCCCTGTGGTATCAGCAATCAGAAGAGCCATCGGCTCTCCAAACAAAATGGTCTTTCCCATCTTCTCTCCCTCCTTGCTCTGCCGTCTGTCAGACTGCTCTTCTCACCAGATGGACGGCAAATCCGCCAATCTCTTCTTTGAGATATACCGCCTGGATTCTGCCGTCCGGCCGGTACACGGCGCTGTCCTCAAGAAATTCCGTTCCCATTCTCTCAAGATACGCCTTCGCCCGCTCCACTGAATGAACTGCAATGGCGATATGCCCTTTCGCTCCCAGATAAGGCTTCTTAATAGTCTCCACATAGGAGGCTGAAAAGATAGAGGACGGATTTTCATGGGACTCAAATCCAAACAGGCGCTCAAAAGTCTGCGCCGTCTTTCTGGCCTCCTCCTCGTCTGCGCTGTTAATTCCCACATGGGCCAGGGCAAATCCATGAACCGCCAGAACCGCTTCTTTTGTCAGCTGTCTGATTTCCTCAAATCTGCCTTCCTGAATCAGCTTTTCCGGCACCATCCAGGAACCGCCGCAGGCCAGGACTTTGTCGTTTTTTAAATACTCCTGCATATTTACAGCGTTTACGCCTCCTGTAGGCATAAACCGAAGCTGCCCGTAAGGCGCCGCCATCGCCTGGATCGCCTTGATTCCCCCGCTTGCCTCTGCCGGGAAAAATTTCACCGCAGACAGCCCCGCCTCAATGGCCTGCTCCATATCGCTTGGGCAGGAGCATCCAGGCAGAATGAGAATTCCTTTCCGCACGCAGTAATCTACTACCTTTCGGTTAAAGCCCGGGCTGACCACTGCCTGCGCTCCGGCTGACACTGCCCGGTCTGCCTGCTCTTTAGTCAAAACGGTTCCGGCAATCAGAAGCATGTCCGGATAAGCTTCCCTCATCGCCTGGATCGCAGCTTCCGCAGCTTCTGTCCGGAAGGTTACCTCCGCGCAGGGCAGACCTCCTTCGCACAGGGCCTTCGCAAGGGGAACCGCGTCGTTTGCATCCTCAATCTTAATCACCGGCACTACGCCGAACTGCTCTACTTTTTTTAAATACTTCATGCATCGCATTCTCCCCCTTATGCCAGCTTATTAATCGGATAATGAATCTTCTCTCCCCTGGCAAAACGAACGGATTCCTCCGCCACCTTCCGCTTCAGCTCCTGGGCTGCCTCCTCAGAGTACCAGGCCATATGAGGAGTAACCAGGAGATTTTCATGGGCAAACAGCGGCGAATCCTTGGATACCGGCTCTCCCGCCATGCAGTCAAGGGCGGCTCCGGCAATTTCCCCATCTGTCAGGGCCTGATCCAGGTCCGTTTCATTGATAATGCCGCCCCTGGCCACATTGATCAGAACCGCTGTGTTTTTCATGCGCTTAAAAGTTTCCTTACAGAAGAGATCCCGGTTTCCGTCTGCCGGACAGTGCAGGGAAATAATATCCGACGTCTCAATTACCTCGTCCATGGAAACCGCCTTCACATAGGCGTTGGTTTCCTCTGTAGGAGAAAAATACGGATCCGTTCCAATAACCTGAAATCCCAGCGCGTGCATCTTCTGAGCGAAATTTCTTCCGATTCTGCCCAGGCCGATGACGCCGACTGTCAGATTGCTGAAACGGTGAATCGGAATTGCCTTTGTGTAGTCCCATTTCTCGTTCTTTGTAAACTGATTCATTTTCACTATCTCTCTTGTCATGGAGAGGGCCAGGGCAATCGCGTGATCCGCCACCTCGTTCATGCCGTAGTCCGGTACGTTTCCAATCTGTACTCCAAACTCTGCAGCCGCCGCCACATCGATAGTGTCGACGCCCACACCGTACCGCACCACAAATTTCAGCCTTGGACAATGTTCCATTACCTTTCTGGTAATCTTGGCATACTGGACAATCAGGATTTCCGCATCCTGGCACTGTTCAATCACCTCATCCTCGGAGATGGCGTGCTTCAGCTCCATCTCAATTCCCGCATCCGCAAAGATCTTTTTCTCAATCTCAATATTGTCATGATCACAGTCTGTGATAATTACCTTCATCTTCTCTTCCTCCTTCTTTTTCCGCGGTTTACCGCACCAGATATCCGCCGTCCACCGGAATCACCGCGCCGCTTAAATAATCCGACGCGTCAGACGCCAGGAAAATACACGGCCCCTTCATATCTTCGCCTGTCCCCCAGCGGCCTGCCGGAATCCTGTCCGTAATCTCTTTTTTTTCTCGGATTGTCAGGATCCAGAAGCGCCGTATTCATATCCGTCGCCATATATCCGGGCGCAAGGGAATTCACACAGATTCCCTTCCCTGCCCACTCGTTTCCAAGGGCCTTCGTCAGCTGGGCGACGCCTCCTTTCGACGCTGCATAAGCTGGAACCGTGTAGCCTCCGAAGAATGACAGCATGGAGGATACCGTTATAATCTTGCCCTTGCTCTTCTGGGAGAGAAACTGATTGGCCGCCAGCTGGCACAGCTCAAAGACTGCCGTCAGATTTACCCCCAGCACCTGTTCCCAGTCCTCCATGGGAAATTCCTCCGAAGGATGCCTTCTCTGGATGCCGTGGGCCGTCACCAGAATGTCAAGACGGCCTCCCAGCTTTTGAACGCACCCGTCAAACGCCCGTTTTCTCTCTTCTGAACGTCCCAGTTCAGCCTTCACGCCCTCGCAGAAATACCCTCTCTCCCGAAATTCCTCTGCTCGTTCAAATACGCTGTCTCCGGTTCCTATTACCGCCACTCTGCATCCTGCTTCCAGAAGGCCCTCAGCCATTCCATGGCCAAGTCCCCTGGTTCCGCCCGTCACAATCGCTGTCTTTCCCGTTAAATCAAATAAATTCATGTTTTCTCCTCTCTTTCTTTCGCCGCCCTACATAAACGTATTTGGCAGAATCATGGAGATGCCTGGAATAAAGGTAATCAGGAGCAGATCAAGAATCATAACCAGAATAAACTTGATGATTCCAGAGCATACGGTTTCCAGGCTGCTGCCTCCCACTCTGGCCGCCACAAATAGGTTAATTCCAAGAGGCGGAGTGATAAATCCAATGGCCAGGTTTACGACCATAATCAATCCGAAATGAATCGGATCCACGCCAAACTGCATCGCAATGGGAAGCAGAATCGGCGAAAGCACCATCATGGCCGGAGTGGTGTCCATAAAGCATCCAACCACAAGCAGAAGCAGGTTAATCAGAAGAAGAATCACAATCATGTTGTCGCTGAAGTTTAAAATTCCAGTCGTAATAGTATCCGGAATCTTTTCAATGGTCAGGATTCTCGTAAAAGCAGTCGCGCAGCCAATGATTACCATGGTAGTTCCCGTTGTGCTGCACGCGCTTCCCAGGGTCCCGAACAGCTGCTTAAAATCAAGCTCCCTATAAATAAATACGCCGCAGATAAACGCATACACTGCCGCAACGGCTGCCGCCTCTGTCGGTGTGAACACTCCAGCATAAATGCCGCCCAGAATAATAATCGGATTGATCAAAGCCCATTTGGCATCCCAGATCGCTTCCATCTTCTCTCTGAATGTGTATCTCCTGTCGTCCCCCTTCCATCCGTGGCGTCTGCAGTAAATGTAAGACATCAGAATCAGGGACGCTCCAATCAAAAGTCCCGGCAGAAAGCCTGCCATGAAGAGGGAGCTGATCGAGGTGCTGGTGGAGACTCCATACACCACCATGGGAATACTGGGAGGAATAATAACTCCAATGCTTCCCGCAGTCGCGATCAGCGCCAGGGTAAAGCTTTTGCTGTATCCCTTCTGCAGCATAGTCGGAATGACCATAGAACCGATTGCCGCAACTGTGGCGGGGCCGGATCCTGATACAGCCGCAAAGAACATACAGAGCACTACTGTCACCGTGGCAAGACCGCCGGTAAACCTTCCCAGAAATACGTTGCACACGTTGAGAAGACGTTTTGATACACCTCCTGCTCCCATCAGCTCTCCCGCCAGGATAAACAGGGGGAATTGCCATCAGTGGGAAGGAATCTGCACTGGTTACCAGCTGCTGAACGATGTACAGAGAGCTCAGTCTTCCATCTGCCAGGACTGCGCAGAGCGAGGACAGTCCAATGGCGATTCCCACTGGCATATTTAAAATTAAGGCAATTACTAATGTTCCAAATAATACAATCGCTACCACTATTCTTCGCCCCCTTCTTCTGTCTTTCCAAGATTACCTGCCAGGTACCAGATGTTCTGAATCTGCCTTATAATCACAAGTCCAAATCCTACGACCGGAGCCGCGTTGATATACTGAAGAGGCAGTCCCAGCGCCGGAGACACCTTTCCGAATACCCACTGCTTATATGTAAGCTCCACTCCTGTCACAACAATGTAAGCCGCAAACATTAACACCAGAAGCTCCCCCAGAATGGTTATGTACGGTCTGAGCTTCTTGGGAAACAGATACAGCGCCGCGTCAATCTTAATATGCTTCATCAGCTTACATCCGTAAGCTACTCCTATGTAAATCAGCCAGATAAAGCAGTATCTGGCCAGCTCCTCTGACCATGACAGGGAATTGTGCGCCACATACCGCATGATAACCTGAACAAATATGATAATCGTCATAACTGACATCAGCGCCACGCACAGAATCTCTTCCAGATAACGATTTAAAAACTGCAGTCCTTTCTTCATTTTTTACTGTTCTCCTTCCGCCCGGTATTCTTCCAGCTCCTTCAAAATTCCGTCAAAATACTCCGGATTCTCCATCGCGTCTTTTGCCACTCCAAATACGTCCGCATCCTCCATAATTTTCTGGAATTCCATCTTCTGCTCGTCTGTCAGCTCGTTGACCTCACAGCCGTAGTCTTCCATGATTTTAATTCCCTCTTCCTCGTCCTTCGCCGACTGCTCAAGCTGGAACTGCGTCGCCTCCTTCATGGCCCGGTCTACAATTTCCTGCTGCTCCTTTGTCAGCGTGTCGTATTTGTCAGGATTCATAACAACCACATACGGCGTATAGACATGCTGAGTCAAAGAAATATATTTCTGAACCTCGTAAAACCGGTTGCTGGAAATAATTCCGATGGGGTTTTCCTCTCCGTCTACCGTTCCCTGCTGCATGGCTGTAAACAGCTCGGAAAACGCCATAGGCGTAGGGTTGGCTCCAATCTCCTTCCACGCCTTCATGTGAATCGGATTTTCCATGGTACGGATCTTCTGTCCTTTACAGTCCGCCGGACTTTCAATGGGGTGAGCGTTGTTCGTATAGTTTCGGAATCCGTTTTCCCACATCGCCATATGCTTCAGGCCGACCTTTTCCACGCCTTCCAGCATCTTTGTCGCCGTCTCTCCCGTAAAGCCCACGTCGTACACCTCTTCTTTATTTAAGAACAGGTAGGGAGTATCATAGAGATAATAGTCTTTATACAGCGTAGATAAGGAACTGGTAGACGATACTGCGATATCAATGTCTCCATTCTGCACGCCTTCCGCCGCCGTCTTGTCGTCTCCCAGCTGGTTGTCCTGGAACACGTCCACCGTCATCTTTCCTCCAGAATATTCCTCCACCAGCTCCTTAAACTTTTCTGCCGCCTGTTTGGCTGAATTGGACGTTACGTTTGAAAAAATCAGATTCACTTCCTCCTGCGTCCTGTACTTGCTTCCAGCCTTCGTAAACCCGACTCCCGCCAGCAGAGCCAGCAGAATACATCCTGCCGTGACTGCCTTCCCTCTCTGTTTCATTCCCTCTCCTCCTTTTTCTGCCCGTCTATACCGCCTTACAATCCACCACAACCTTAATGGTTCCGCATTCCGGATCCGCAATCATGTCAAAGACCTTTTCGCTTTCCCGAAGAGGCACTACATGGGTCACAATCTTCTCCAGCTGGCTTTCCAGCTTCTTCGTCAGCTCCACGGCCTGGCCAAACTCATCCTTCGTGTAAACTCTGGTTCCCACCAGTGTCTGTTCCTTAAAATTCACATCCCGCAGATTCACTTCATGGGGCTGCTTGTGGACTGAAACCATGCAGATTTTTCCCCGCACTCTCGTGACATCCGTCATCTGCACAGCCGCAGCCGCAGCTCCGCTGCACTCGAAAAATACGTCGCATCCCTCTCCGTCCGTCGCCGCTTTTACCACAGCTTCCAAATCCTCTTTCAGCGGATTGACCGGAATCATGCCCAGCTCCCTGGCAGCCTCCAGTCTCTTTTCCGCCACGTCGGAAATAAAAATCTGTGAGGCTCCCGCATGTTTCAGCATAACTGCGCAGAGCATTCCAATAGGGCCGGCGCCTGCCACCACCGCCGTATCAAGAGGCTCAAACCCTGACATATGGATGGCATGAACCAGCACTGCCAAAGGCTCAATCACTGCAGCCGCCTTGTCGCTGACTCCCTCCGGCACCTTGTAGAGAACGTCCTCGTCCACATAAACGCTTTCGCACATTCCCCCGTCCACGTCAATTCCGATCAGCCCCAGCGTATTGCACACATGCTCATTTCCGTTTCTGCACGCTTTGCAGTGTCCGCAGGACAATAACGGATAATGGCACAACCCTGTCTCCTTTTTGATTCTCTTTCCGTCTTCCGCAGCCACTCCGAGAAACTCATGTCCAAACACAAGAGGCGCCTTTGCCCTTGGATGGGTTCCCAGATAAATTCCAATATCCGATCCGCACACGCCGCAGTAGGTTACGTCAATCTTTATCTGGCCTTCCTTCTTTTCCCCTGTCTCTACGTCCCGAAGCTCCGCTTTTTTAGGTCCCGCATACACTAACGCTTTCATTTGCTCTCCTCCTCGCGCAATATGTCTGATTTATTTTATGTGTTTTATTATATATTACACACTTATTTTTAGCAATATTGTATATATTTTTCTCTTTTTTACACGATTTTAAGTGTATTTTATATGTATTATATACAAATAACCGCCCTAAATTTGTCTGATGTCTTAAAATCGTCAAAAAAGAAACGAGTCAGAAAAGCGTTCAACCTGCCTGTTTTACGCTGTTTCTGCTCGTTTTTTTCTTTTCAGATACGTCTGATCTCTAAATTGTCTCTCTTTGCTCTTTTTCGTTTACTGGAAACGGTTCTTTCTCTCGATCTCCTTAATGATGTAAAGCCTGTTTTCACTCATGTGCGCCACCATCGCGCTTCTCGCTCCCCTCTCGTCCCCGCGCTCAATGGCGTCCACAATCTGTTCGTGGAACAGGATGGTTGTCTCCGACAGCCGGCGGTTTGTCATCTCAATGGTAAGGCTGACCGATCGGTAAATAATCGGAATCAGCTTGGCGATAATCCTGTTTCCCGTCGCCTTTGCAATCAGCTGATGAAACTTGGAATCTTCTTCCGTGTGGTTGAGCCCCTGCTCAATCATCGCAGTAACTCTCCGATTCTGCCTGCGTATGGCAGCCTTCTCCTCCTTAGAAGCATGGACCGCCGCCATCGCCGCGCTTTCCGGTTCCAGAATCATGCGAACCTCCAAAAGCTCCAGGGCAATCTCCTCGTCTTTTCCCATCAGCGCAATCCCAAGAGGATCCTCCGCCACCCCCTCCCGGCTGGACAGGTAAGTTCCGGCTCCTCTTCTGATCGTTAAAATGTTCCTGGTTTCCAGACTTTTGATGGCCTCCCTGACTGTGCTTCTTCCCACTTCCAGCCTCTTGGCCAAATCATACTCATTCTGCAGACGGTCTCCCGGCTGCAGTTTCTCTTCCCGGATCATCTCTATGATTTTTTCTGCCGCAATCTGCGCCAGCGGCGTCTGATCCTTGTGGGTCATGTCCTCCACCTCCCCAATCTCTTCCTTCGCTTCCTTCTTACGCCTCCTCCATGTCCCTGCACATAAAGAGAGCCAGGCACACGGCAAGTACGCCGGCTGACAGCTTCCCCGCCACGACAGGAGTGATCATGGAAGGTTCTACCCCTGCCGTAAATCCCAGATGAGCCCCCAGCGCCGACGTAGCCGGAACCAGCCAGGCTGTGTTCACAATAATGCCCTTTTTGTTCATATTCTTCATCATCGTATAAACAGGAACAGAATTAGCCAGCGTAAATACCAGGCCTGCCGCGCTGGTCTTATCAAGTCCCAGCTTCCTCCCCGCCCGGTTTAACGGTTTGTCCAGCAGCTTTGTGAGAATGGTGAGCGCCGGAAAGGTTCCAATCAGAACAATCCCAATCCCTGCAACTGCCCGCATTCCCTCCATAATGTCCGCCATCCCCGGAATCACCACCGCCCCGGTGAGATGTTCAAAGGCAGCTGCCGCCAGCCCTATGTAGATGACAATCGTAATCAACTGTCCGAATATCATGCACCCTTTTACCATGGCCTCCGGAAACGCCTTCAGCCCCAGAGCCAGAACAGCCGCCAGAAGAATGACAGGAACCATGTTCCGAAGCACCATGGACAGCTCAAAGCCTGCGGCCAGGCCTCCTATGACGCTTCCCGCCGGAATGGTGATGAGACCGATTAAAAATCCCCTGGAAAAATAAGGGCGATCCTCCTTTTCAATCAGACTCAAGCCTACAGGAATGGAAAACACCAGCGTACACCCCAGCATGGAGGATACAATCGTTCCAGCTAAAAGTCCCGCCTCCTGATTTTCGGCCAGCTCCACAGCCAGAGAATAGCCGCCCATATCATTGGCTAAAACCGCTCCAAACATGGCCGGATCCGCTCCCAGCGCCTCAAATACCGGAATAATCACAGGGCCTGACACATCCGCAATCACAGGAGCCAGACAGACGATTCCAACCATCCCCAGGGCCAGCGGCCCCATAGCCTGAAATCCCTCGTCAAACTTCCGGCCCAGCCCCAGCCTGTTCCCAAAAATTTTATCAGCCGCTCCGATGACTGCCCCGGCTGCTATTACCCAAATAATGATTTGGTCAAATGTCATTCCATCTCCTCCCTCTCTCACGCCTGCCCGGCGCTTATATCAGGTTTCATTATAATACCTTAGAAGACATTTGCCAACCGCAGGGAATGGCAAAAAAATGCCGTACAGGTTTCCCTATACGGCAAAATTCTCTACGCGAAGCATCCCTGAATCGTATTCACATCTCTCAAAAGAAGTTCCATCTGGCCTCCTGACCGGGCCTGGTTCCTGAGAGGCAGCAGATTATAGTAATTTTCTGTAATAATCCAGCCTTCAAATCCCCGCTCCTTCAAATATTTCATCTGGCTGAAGAAATCTGTATTTCCTTCTCCTAACAGACGATTTCCCGGAGCGTCCGTCCCGTCTTTTACATGAAGAATTGTGTCCATATAAGGATACAGTCCTTCCAGCTGGCTGAGCTGATCCATATCAAAATTAAATTTAAAATTCTGGGTGTTAAAGTGAATTTTCAGATTGTCTGCGCCTACTGCATCCAGAAGTTCAATCTGTCTTTTCCAGTCAAGAGCATTTTCTGTCAAAATTGTAATTCCCTGCTCTGCGCCCAGACGGCACGCATAGCTGAGAGCTTCTCTGGCATGTTCAATATGCTCCTCACAGGTAATCAGATTGTGAATAAAATTAGGAATCATCAAACGGCGGATTCCCATCTGCGCCGCCGTCTCCACACCGATCTCCATCTGCTCCCAGGCAATTTTCCCATTCTCGGTAGAATTTCCATGAATAAACTCATGCTCCATCAGATCATTTAAGACAAGGGCAGGGAATTCTATTCCATATCGCTCTCCATCCTCCAGGTAACCTTCCATCACCGTCTTCTGGGCCAGAGGATATCCTGCCTCAAAACTTCCCAGTTCCAGCTGGATTCCTGAAAGGCCTGCTTCGTGGGCAGTTCTGACACTGTACGAGCCGCCTCCCGGAAGTCCCCAGGCTACGGCTCCGATTCGAATTCTGCTGTCTGTATTTCCCATATATTTCCTGCGCCTCCCATCTTCTTGCTTAATCCTTTTCCTGATTTCCATTCCCATGCTTTTATTCTAATTCCGATTACTCTAAATTGCTGTGGTTTCTGAACATTTCTTCTCCCGTAATATGAAACCGATCCATCAGGAGAAGTACCATTGTGTCGCAAAGGATTCCTGCACTCTGTTCGAACAGCGTTCCCATCGGCTGCATAGAGCAACCTCCCGCCTGATCCTTTCTGTCTGCCTTTACAATTACAGAAACATCGCACAATTCTGACAGGGAGGAATGAGGCGACGCCGTTATCGCCAGTACCAGGGCTCCTGCTTTCTTTGCTTTTTTTCCATGTTCCAGAAGCACAGGCGTTTCTCCGGAACCGCTGAGTATAATCAAAATATCATTTTGGGTAATGGCTGGAGCTGTCGCTTCTCCCACCACGCTGGCCAAAAATCCCATCTGGGCCAGTCGCATGGCAAACCCTTCCGCCTGGAGACGGCTTCTTCCAGCCCCATCGCAGAAAATCCGGTTTTCTCGGTTAAGGCAGGCTACCATTCCAGTTACTTCTTTTTCATCAATTCCTCGAAGGGCCCGGCTCAGCTCTCCGAGCACCTCCTCTGTTTTCCTGGTATATCCCATTCTGCATGTTCCTCTTTTACTTCCTCTATCTCAATATCGTTCCGAACTGCACTCTAAGCCCGCTTCAGTTTCCGAATTAAATCAGAGGCCGTTCCTCCTGATTTAATAAAGTCAATGTAAACGGCAATCAGAATTACAATTCCCTGAACTACATACTGCCAGGAGGAATCAATACCTAACAGATTCATTCCATTTTTCAAAATACCGATTACAATTACGCCAATGACTGTTCCGGAAATGCTTCCCTTTCCTCCGCTCATGCTGGTTCCTCCCAGCACAACTGCGGCAATGGCGTCCATTTCTGCGCTGTCTCCCATAATCATCGTAGCTGTAAAGGTTCTTCCTACTGTCAGAACTCCTGCCAGAGACGCCAGAAAACCGCTGAAGGCAAACACAAAGAATGTAACCTTTTTTACATTAATTCCTGAATACTCTGCCGCTGTTTTATTTCCTCCTACCGCATAAATGTGGCGTCCCAGCTTTGTCCTGTTTAGAATAAAGGAAGATACAATAATAACGGCAATAATCAGATAAAGCTGAATGGGGAGTCCCAGAATCTCTCCCATTCCCCAGAAGGTATATGCGTCGTCCAAAACGGCAATTGTCTGGGCGTGGGTATAAATTCTGGCAATTCCACGGCCAATATTCATCGCCGCCAGCGTCACAATAAAGGCCGGAATTGTAGTTCTTGAAACTACCAGTCCATTAAATGCTCCGATCAGGGTTCCAAAGAAAACGCCAATCAGAATTCCCACTGGAACAGGCAGTCCCAGCCATGTAATCATGCCCGCACTGATGCATCCTGACACAGCAATGACAGAACCCACCGACAGGTCAATGCCTCCTAAAAGGATGACAAAAGTCATGCCGCAGGCCAGATACAAATTGATTGTAATCTGTCTTATGACATTGAAAAAGTTTGTTACTGTAGCAAATTTATCTGTCAGGAACGTAAGTCCCACACAGAGGATCAAAAGGCCCATCAGAATGCCGAAGTTCATTTTAATTGTGTTTACTGCTGACTGCCCCCATTTATGCTTCATTTTTGTCACCTCTTTACAATTCCTTTGTGGATAATTCCATAATACGCTCCTGGGTAAATTCCTCCCTGGAAAGCACACCTGTCGTCCTTCCGTGATTCATCACCACAATCCGGTCGCACATATTGATAAGCTCTGGCATCTCAGAAGAAATAAAGATCACAGACAGGCCCTCCGCTGTCAGGCGATCAATTAAATGATAAATATCCGCCTTTGTCTTTACGTCAATGCCTCTGGTCGGTTCGTCCAAGATCAAAATTTTCTCTGTGGCAAGAAGCCACCGGCTGATAATAACTTTTGCTGATTGCCTCCGCTCAGTCTTCCGATCGGCTGTTCAATTCCAGCATATTTTGTTTCCATCACCTGATCTACGTATGTCCGAATCAGAGAAATCTCTTTTTCCCGGCTGTATGTTCCTCCCTTTAAAAACTGATCCAGCACTTCAATCGTGGTATTAAAGCGTATTCCCTGAACAGCAAAAATTCCCTCTTTTTTCCTGTCCTCCGGAACCAGGCCAAGACCGCAGTTCATGGCATCTTTTACATTCTTTATCTGGACCTTCTTCCCATTCACGAGGATTTCTCCAGAGTCCTTCCTCCTGAGACCAAACAAAGCCTCCATCGTCTCTGAACGGCCCGATCCCACCAGACCCGAAAATCCCAGTACCTCTCCCTTTTTCAGTTCAAAGGAAACATCTCTGACTTCCTTTCCTGCTGCCAGATGATGAACAGAAAGCACGGTTTCCTCTCCGGAATGGTTGTGCTTGTCGTACAAATCTCCCAGAGAACGCCCTACCATCAGACTCACCAGATGATCGTGGGTTGTATCCTTTGTCACCACTGTCGCAATATACTCTCCATCGCGCATTACTGTAATCCGGTCTGCGATTTCATCCAGCTCTGACATCCTGTGGCTGATATAGATAATGCCGACTCCCTTTTCCTTCAGCCTCCGAATTGCCTTAAAGAGAACCTCCACCTCTGTGTCTGTCAGGGAGGAGGTAGGCTCGTCCATTACTATAATTTTAGCGCCGAAGGAGATTGCTCTTGCAATCTCCACCATCTGCTGTTTCGCAATGTTGAGCCTTCCTACCTGCTCATCCGGCTGGATATCTAATTCCATTTCCTTCAGAAAGGCAGCCGTATCCCGGTTCATTTTCGCTGTATCTACAGTCCCTCGCTTCGTCTTCGGCTCCTGCCCCAGGAAAATATTCTCTGCCACAGTCATGTAGGGAATCAGCATCAGTTCCTGGTGAATCACACGGATTCCATGGCTTCTGGCGCTCTCCACACTTGTGATCTCTGTCTTATTCCCCTCAATGTAAATCGTTCCCTCATCTTTTGTGTAGGCTCCGCCAAGTATCTTAATCAGCGTGGATTTTCCTGCTCCATTCTCCCCTAAAAGAGCGTGTACCTCCCCGTGCTTCACAGTCAGCTCCACACGGTTCAGCACTCTGACTCCTGAGAAGGATTTGGAAATTCCCTCCATCCTCAGTAATTCTTCCATCCTCTGCCGCTCCTTGTCTGTATCCCTTAACCTCTGCTTCTTACTGCCATCCTGCGTTCAGATATTCGGCAATATTCTCACTGTCAATCGCAAAAGCCGGAACATCAATCTGGAACTGCTCTGGCTCCTGTCCTGCCAGAATTCCCTTAACTGTCTCATAGCACTGAGTTCCAATCTTAATCGGAGACTGGGCTGCTGTCATCCGGTAGATACTGCCTTCCTTGGCAATTACCTGCTTTGCCTCCGGAGCTCCGTCTACGCCATAGATAGCCACGTCGGCTCCTGATGTCATGCAGGCTGCATAAGCGCCCATACCCGCCTGATCATTGATGGAGAAAATTGCGTCTAAGTCTGGGTGTGCCTGTAAAATATCACTTGTAATATTCTGTCCCTTCTCAACGGTTCCCTCTGCGTCAAAGGTTTCTACGATCTCAAATCCCTTACCCTCAATGGTCTCTAAGAAGCCTTTCTCTCTGTCAACGCAGGCACTGTTAGCCGGATAGTTAAGTACGGCAATCTTTCCGCCGTCCGGGAAGTCCTTCAGCATGGCTTCTCCGCACAGCTTACCTGCCTGAATATTATCAGTAGCTACATACGCGTCTACCAGATCCAGATTTCCTACTGCTGAATCAAAGTTAACCACTGGAATTCCAGCCTCGTCCAGTTTCTGAAGAGCCGGTTCAATTGCATCCTTGTCAACAGGATTTAAAAATACTGCGTCTACGTCCTGAGCAATAAAATCCTCTACCACCTGAAGCTGTTTTGTGCTGTCCTGCTGCGCGTCTACCACAACTGTTTTATTTCCCTCTGCCTCAGCTGCCTTTGTGATAGAATCAGCCACTGTCTTGAAGAAGTCAGACTCGATCCAGTAGGTGACACCAAAGGTCATTCCTCCCTCTGAAGCGGTGTCTGTCCCCGTCTTTTCTGCAGTTTCCTCAGACGGTTTCTGACTCTCTTTTGCAGCCTCTGTCTGTGCAGCTGTTGTCTCCGCCTTCTGAGACGCATTGTTTGAGCAGCCAAATAAAAATGTTGCTGCTAATCCGCATGATAACACTGCTAAAAATTTCTTCTTCATCTTGTTTTCCTCCTCTTACATTATATAAATCATTTCTCAATATCTATTTCGAAGTCTGCAAAAGCTTATTCTAAAGCTCATACAGTGCCTCAAAATCCTTTGTCATATGGCAATACAGACTGTCGTAGACTGCATGATACTTTTTATAAAGCTCTGCTTCCCCGCTGTCCGGCTTCACTGTATCGCCTGTTTTTATAAACTGCCTGCAGGCCCAGGAAACGTCCGGAAATACCCCGGTTCCCACTCCGGCTAAAATAGCCGCGCCATAAGCAGGCCCCTCCTCCTCGGCAAGCGTCTGTATTTCACACTCGTAAAGATCTGCCAGAATCTGACGCCACAGTTTGCTCTTACTGCCTCCTCCGCAGGCCTTCATAGAAGAAATTTCTGTTCCCGTTTCCTTTAAAAGCGCATTGCAGTCCGCCAGGGAATAGGCGATTCCTTCCATGATTGCCCGCAGCAGATGAGATTTCTGGTGAATAATGTTAAGTCCTACAAAAGCCCCTCTGCATTTGGGGTTCATATGGGGAGTTCTCTCCCCCATCAGGTATGGCATATAGATCAGCCGTTCGCTTCCAGCCGGAATTTTTTCCGCCGCCTCATTGATCAGCTGATAAACATTTCTGTTCTCTCTGTCCGCCTGTTCTATCATATCCTGGCAATAGAAATCTTTAAACCATTCCAGAGAAAGCCCTGCCGCCTGGGGACCTCCCATGGTAAACCAGCTTCCAGGCACTGCGGCGCAGCACAGGTGAAGTCCTCCTCCAGGCACAGGCGTATATCGTTCCAGGTGCGTATATAAAAGAGCGGAAGTTCCTATGGTCGTAAAGCTTTCGCCGTCCCTGACCACTCCGATTCCCACAGCTGCTGCCGCATTATCCGCCGCTCCCGCCACCACCTTGACTTTCTCTGTCAATCCCAGCTCTTTTGCTGCCTCCGGAAGCAGAGTTCCCGTTACCTCCTGAGACTCAAATACCTGAGCCAGCATTGCTTTATCAATAGAGAGACATTCCAGTACAGTATCTGACCAAACTCTGTTTTTTACATCGAGCAGCTGCATTCCCGACGCGTCGGACACGTCCGTTGCAAAAACTCCAGTGAGACAGTAACGTATATAATCCTTGGGCAGCAGAATGTGTCGGCATTTTTCCCAGTTTTCCGGCTCTTCCTTCCTCATCCATAAAATTTTAGCTGCTGTCCAGGCGGCAATCGGAGGATTTGCTGTAATTTCCAGCCATTTCTCTTCCGGCATCAGAGAACACATTTCTTGCGTCTGCGCTGCCGATCTCTGATCGCACCAGATAATAGAGCGCCGAATTGGTTTTCCGTTCTCATCCAGCATAACCAGTCCATGCATCTGGCCAGAGAAGCCGATTCCCATAACCTGCTCCGGCTCTGCCTGAGAGCGCTCCATCAGTTCCCTGACTGCCGAAAATACAGCGTTTCTCCAATCCTCCGGATCCTGCTCCGCCCATCCATTTGCCGGCTGATAGAGAGGATATTCTCTGGAAACCTGAGCTGTCACCACTCCATGCTCATCCATAAGGAGCGTTTTAGCTGCGCTTGTCCCTATATCAATCCCTATAAAATACTGCTTCATCTCCTGCCCTCCCTTCTGTCAAAACAGCTTGATATGCCTTAATATTTTCCCGAAGTTTTCCGGTAAACAGTCCATTTCCCACTACGAAAGTTTTCGCTCCGCTGGCAATCAGCTGCTGTATATTAGACAAATTCACACCGCCGTCCGCTTGAAGCTCTGTCTGCACATCCAGCTGTTCTGCTGTCAGCTTGGCCTGCCTGAACCGCTCCAGAGAAAAAGTTAAAAAGCTCTGGCCTTTTCGTCCGGGCCTTGTAGTCATCAGCTGAAGCTTGTCTGCCTTCTTCCATAAATCTGGTGTTAAAGCAGAAAGCTCTGTCTCCGGATTCAAAACAATACCAGCTTTTTTTTCAAAATTATGAATGCTTTCCACTGCGTTCAGAAGACTTTTTTCATCCTCAAACGCCTCCCAATGGAGAAGAATCGTATCGGCTCCTGACTCCACACACTGGCGGATTAAATTTTGAGGCTGCTGTGTCATTAAATGGACGTCAAAATGCTGCCTGCTGTGCGGTCTGAGCTTTGCAATAAACTCTGGCCCAAATGAAAATCCGGGAACAAACTGCCCGTCCATCACATCCAGATGGAGAATAGAGATTCCCTCCTCCTCCATCACCTTCATCTGTTCTCCCAGGCTGTAATAATCAGCCGCATAAATTGACGGCGCAAGCTGTACCATATCTGTCACCTTTTCTATCTTTTATTTCTGTCTTTTACATCAATTTATTGCAGTCAATGGCTGTCTGGGTCCGCTTCAGCCGTTTGGAGTAATCTCTTTTTGTCTTTGTGATATAGCCCAAATAAAGCACATCTAAAATAAATTGATCTGCCACTCTTCTTGTCACCTTATCCCGCCCTACTGTCAAATCGCTGACAGAGGTGAACAGGCTGATATCTGTATATTTTAAAAGCGGAGATTTATTCATTTTTGTAATGCTTATCGTGGTTGCTCCTCTGAGCTTTGCAATTTTCATAGCCTGAACCACATTTCGTGATCTTCCCTCATAGGAAATCGCCAAAGCCACATCCCCAGGCCGGAGATTATCTGCTGTGATATACTGAAGCATCACATCGCTGTAAGCAGAACACGGAATTCCCAGACGACAGAATTTCATAAATGCGAACTGACAGGCTGCAAATGCATCTCCTACGCCGAAAAAATGGATAGATTTTGCTGAAATAATCGCGTCCAGCGCTGCCTGATAACCGTCATTGGCCAAAACCATGGTATTCTGAAGTGTCTGAACATTGCTCTGAAACACTTTTTTCAATATAACTTCTATACCATCTGTTTCCTCAATTCCCTCTTCATGGATTTCCTCTCCCTCTGCAATCGCCGCTGTAAACGCCTCCTTCAGCCCTGAATATCCGTGATATCCCATCCGTTTGCAGAAGCGAATAATTGAGGCCTCGCTACTTCCTGATTCTGCAGCAATAGCCGCCAGCGTCAGTTGAGTAATCGCCTCTGGATTCTCCAAAAGGGCCTGGGCAAAAGCCTTCTCGGCTCTGGGCAGCGACGGAATCAGAAAACGGATTTTTACCAGTAATTCGTTCATGTTTTTCCTCCAGATTCAAATTCCGCAAATGAAGTTATCTGTTGAAAAAATCATAGCATCTGCACAATTTGAAGTAAATATGTACTGTTTTTTTTATATATTCTACTATATTTTCCACTTTTCTATTGTATATTCTGCACAATTTTTCTGCAACTTTTTCACTTGTTTCATTTTTGATATTTCATTATGAAGTTTTTATGCTGCAGTTTTACTCCGCTCTCTGGTTCATTTTCGTCTCTCGATGAAATGTTCGTTTAGAAAAGCAGAACGCGCCGTTTTCTCCCTTGACAACCTCCCTCTCTTCCCCCAAAATAAAAGCATACAAAATACTTACGGCACGCTGCGCATCCTGCCCTTTCAGACGGGGGCGTCCTGCCGCGCAGTTCAAGGAGGCAGATATGAATTTTCACAAATTTACCAACGACTACAGCGAAGGGGCCCATCCCAGAATTTTAGAGGCCATGATAAACGCCAATCTGACTCAGAATCCAGGCTACGGTCTGGACTCCCACTGTGAGAAGGCGAGAGAACTGATTATAAAAGAGTGCAGCGGCCCCAACGGCGTCCGCTCCGATCTGGCTGTCCACTTTCTGGTAGGCGGAACTCAGACAAATAAAACGGTGATTGACGCGGCTCTGCGGCCTCACCAGGCGGTGATCGCAGCCTCCACCGGGCATGTAAACGTCCACGAAACAGGAGCGATCGAGGCCACCGGGCACAAGGTTATCGCCATCCCTCATACAGACGGAAAGCTTACTGTCCCTGAAATTGAGAAAGCTCTGGCCGCCCATCCGGACGAACACATGGTTCAGCCGAAAATGGTCTATATTTCCAACACCACTGAGCTTGGCACACAGTATACAAAAAAAAGAGCTGGAGGACTTAAGCCGCCTCTGCCGCCGGAAAAATCTCTATCTTTTCCTGGACGGGGCAAGGCTGGGATCTGCTCTCACAAGCTCTGTCAATGATTTGACGCTGGCGGACCTGGCGGATCTGACTGACGTATTTTATATTGGAGGCACAAAAAACGGCGCTCTGATGGGGGAAGCTCTGGTCATACGAAACGACCGCATCAAGGAAGACTTCCGCTATTTCATCAAGCAGAACGGCGCTCTCTTAGCTAAGGGATGGCTGTTAGGAATTCAGTTTGAAACTCTGTTTACAGACGGCCTGTTCTACGAGATGGCCTCCCATGCCAATGAGATGGCGCAGTTTATACGTCAGGGCTTCACAGACAGAGGCTTCTCCTTCCTGGCTCCCTCCCTGTCCAACCAGCTCTTCCCCATTGTAGACGACAGGCTGGCAGAAATTCTTATGAGCCAGTGGGGCGGACTCTGCGAAAAAAAGACAGACGAGAACCATACCGCCGTCCGCCTGGTCACCTCCTGGGCTACCCCGAAAGACGCGGCAGAGGAACTGTTAAAGGCTCTTGACTAAAAAAATAGACAGGTACAGTGATGATAACGAGGCTTTCTCAGTGAGGTTTGTGCTAATTTCCGCCACCGAGCGAAATGTCTGAGCCGTAAGGCGAGTTTTCGCGAATGGCGGATCACAGATGCGCAAACCGAAGAGAAAACGCAGTTAATCACTGTACCTGTCTATTTTTCTTACTTTCTTACTTCTGATTCAGCGCCTCCACAGCGGCCTGAAGCTGATTATCCTGATCTTTCGGAATCTCAATCATAGTTTCAAGCCCCTCCTTCAGCTCTACCGACACATCCGGTTCAATTCCCGCTCCATGAATATCGGTTCCCTCCGGGGTATAGTAATGCTCGGTGGTAAGCTTAATGCCGCTTCCATCCTGCAGAGTGTACAGGGACTGGACAATTCCCTTTCCAAACGTAGTAGTGCCAACCACCACGGCTCTGTCATGATCCTTCATAGCCCCTGTAAACACCTCAGACGCGCTGGCGGAATTTCCGTTTACTAGTATGGCCACAGGAAGATCCATCTGATGGCCGTCCTCAGAGCTGTAGGTCTCCCCCTCGCCGTTTTTATCGGCAATGGATACAATCGTCTCTCCATCTGGCAGCAGATAATCAATCATGGCCACGGCCGCGTTCAGCTCGCCGCCTGGATTATTTCTCAGATCCAGCACCAGACGTTCCATTCCCTGGGAAGTCAGCTGATCCAGACCTGCCTTAAACTGGTCCGCCGTCACCGTGTCAAACTCTGAGACTTCCAGATATCCTGTCTTCTCATCCAGCATTTCGTACTCCACGGTCTGGATTTCCAGCTGGCGGCGGACCATGGTAAGCTCCACTTCCTCGCCGTTTCTGTATACAGTCATGGA